>Ga0078972_1000255_pt1 | contig 222872 bp, 242 predicted proteins | sample YelNatPaOPGAMG01_FD_67568 | JGI IMG/M metagenome (GOLD analysis project Ga0078972, IMG submission 67568) | Hot spring thermophilic microbial communities from Obsidian Pool, Yellowstone National Park, USA - OP-RAMG-01 (SPADES assembly) (version 2) | ecosystem: Environmental > Aquatic > Thermal...
AGCGGAGGGGAAACGCCCGTTCCCATTCCGAACACGGAAGCTAAGCCCTCCAGCGCCGATGGTACTGCCCTGGCAACGGGGTGGGAGAGTAGGTCATCGCCAGAGAGCCTCCTCTTTTTTTTGTGGATAGATATGAATTATTTTGGTATTTTTTAATCGATTTTATAATTAGGAATCTTGACAAAAAATTTTTTTAATGTTAAGATTTAATACAAAAGAGTTTGTTAAGAACCTTTCCAGGCGAGGGTCCCCTTCCCCCCTCACCCATCACCCCCTACCTCGCCTGGAAAGTTCTTTTATTTAATTATAATGTTTGAAATAGGGGAGGAATTTAAAAATGAAAAAAATGGTGATGAAAAAGAATAGTATTGTAAAAATTTTTTTAATGATTGCATTGTTTTTTCTGTTAATTCATACATCTTATTCAACTGCCAATATAGGAGAGAATGAAAAAGCTTTAGATTTTTCATTAAAAGATTTAAAAGGAAAAAATTATAAGCTTTCTGATTTTAAAGGGAAAGTTATTTTATTAAATTTTTGGGCTACATGGTGTCCTCCATGTAGATATGAAATGCCGTTATTAGATAAGCTTTACAAAGAATACAAAAAAATGGGGTTTGAAGTAGTAGCTGTCAGTCTTGATTCTAATCCTAATAATGTCACAGAATACCTAAAAAATAATTCAGTTAGTTTTATTATTCTTTCTGACAAAGAAGGAAAAGTAGGATATACATATCAGATTGTAGCAATTCCAACATCTTTTTTAATTGATAGGAATTTTGTTATAAGGAAAATTTATTTAGGAATTCTTCCAGAAAGAGATTTTAAAAAGGAGTTAGAAAAATGGTTAAAAAAGTAACTATAAGATTTTTTTTAATCCTTCTTATATTCCTTTTTTTGGCTATTGGTATTTATATGGGAGAGTTTTACGAAGTTTATCGAAATAGTGTTATTTTATGCTTATCTTGTATAGGTATTCAGTAAATTAGTAAAAATTATCTTTTTTTCTGAGATAATTATATCTACTTTTTGATCGTAAGGATCCTTTGGAAGATTATTAAGGATTAAATCGTCAAAGGTTAAACCTATCTTTATACCTTTTTTAATTTTACTTAAAAAACGATCATAATAACCTTTACCATAACCTATTCTGTAGCCTTTAATATCAAAAGCAATTCCAGGTACTATAATAATATCAAATAAGTTATAATCTATTTCATGAATCTCCTTAGGTTGAAGTATTCCAAATGGACCTTTTTCTAAATCATTAATAGATGTAATTTCTCCAAATTTTAAATCGTTACCAAGGATAACAGGGCAAAAAACTCTTTTATTTTCTATGAGAGCATGATAAATTATAAACCTTGTATCTACCTCATCTTTTATAGAAACATAGGTGTTAATTATATATGCTTTTTCCCAAATAGGTAGATCCTTAAGTTTATGAAATATTTCATGAGATTTTTCTTCTTTGTTTTCTATACTTTTTCTTTTTTCTAAAAATATCTTACGCAATTCTTTCTTATCCATTTATATAACCTCTTTTCTTTTTTTAGATTATATATTATAATCCTAAAAAAGCCTGCAGATCTTTAGGATCGCGGGACAATATAGATGGTATTTAATTTTTATTTAATCAAAAAAACGGCATCCTTTGTCAAGGAGCCGGAAGGGAGGTTTTAAAATGTTCAAAAACATCAAACAAATTTCATTAGCATCTCTTTTTGTTGCTATTACTCTATTATTAGGTTTTTCACGTATAGGCTACATACCACTGCCAACACCAGCAGGTGCTGCAACAATAATGCATATTCCAGTAATATTAGCAGGCATTTTAATGGGACCATGGTTTGGAGCTTTAGTAGGTAGCATTTTTGGCCTTTCCGCAGTTATGTATTTCTCCTATATTGCTCCTTTCTGGGTTCTTTTTCCTGCAAGACCCTTTATTGGTATTGTATCAGGTCTTGTTTATAATTTTCTTTCATCCTTTTTTGGATCTCAAAAAAAACTTAAAAACTCTACCACTTTTATTATCTCTTTAGTAGTCTTCTCTTTCTCATATCTTAGTGGTATCTATATTATGAGAGAGTGGTTTTCAGAAAGCCTTATCAATTACTCTATAGAATTTAGTTTTTTAATAGCTCTAATCGCTTTCATTATAGCTTTTCTAATTTTATTCTTTATAAAAGAGAAAGAAGGAGAAATAGTAGCCATTGGGATAGCCTCTTTTTTGGGAAGTATGACTAATACTATAGGAACTCTTGGTCTTGCAGCAATTTTTAAAATCTTCCCATTGGGAGTTATTATATCTATAGGTATTCTTCAAGGTATTCCAGAAGCAATTATTGCATCAATAATTTGTCCCCCCATAGTTATAGTATTAAAAAGATTATTTAAGGAGAGTGAATAAGTTATGCTATTAACTATAGATATTGGCAATTCAAATATAGATATAGCTTATTTTAAAAACAAGAAAATTATATCTTATTATGAGTTTGAGACTAATAAATATTCTACAAGCTATGAATATTCACTTCTTATTGAATGGACTCTAAAAAGAAATGGTGTTTCAGAAGCTAAAGTGGAAGGTGTAGCCATATCTTCTGTAGTACCTTCTCTTACTTCAGTTTTTGTTGATGCTATAAGATATATCTTTAATTATTCTCCCTTTGTTGTAGAACCAGGAATAAAAACAGGAATATCTATAGAGACTGAAAACCCCAAAGAGGTGGGTTCAGATCTTATATGTAATGTAATTGCTCTTCAAGAAGAATATGGTCCAGTTGGAATAGCTATAGACTTTGGAACAGCAACTACTTTCTCTGCTATAGAGAATAAAAAATTTTTAGGCGTAGCTATAGCACCGGGCGTAGGTACAGCATCCTACGCCCTTTTTGAAAAAACAGCTAAACTTCCACAAGTAGATATAAAAGCTCCGGAATCTTCCTTAGGTAAAAATACTATTTCTGCTATTCAAGCTGGAATAGTTTTTGGATTTGCAGGCCTTGTTGATGGAATTTTAGAAAGACAGATATCGGAAATGAATGGAAATCCTGTTCTTATAAGTACTGGTGGTTGGGCTAAGAGAATAGTACCTCATTCAAAGTATCTTAAATTGGAAAATATTGATCCTTATCTTACTCTTAAAGGTCTTTATTATCTTTATAAAAAGAACTTGTGATATAATATAAAAAGTTTAAGATTATTTTAAAAATAATTTAGTGGGGTGTATAAAAAATGTTTAAAAAACTCTTTATTTTTCTTTTACTTTTAATGATCCTTGTTGTCCCTATTTTTGCTCAAACAACCCAAAGGGTAGCAATAATAACCTATCTAAAAGGAAATGTTTACGTAAAAAAGGCTGAATCAGAGTTATGGCTTCCTGCTAAATTAAAAATGGAACTTTCTTCAGGAGATAAGATTTGGGTACAACAAAACTCCCAGGCTATATTAGAGTTTTCAGATAGATCTACCTTAAAACTTGCCTCAAATACTCAACTTGATATTTTAAAATTGGATCGTGATAAAGATACGCAAAAAGATGTATCAATCTTCAAGTTACTTTTAGGAAAAGTATGGGCAACTGTTGAGAAGATATTATCTGCTGGTGAAAGAGTAGAGATACAAACACCTACAGCTGTTGCTGGTGTAAGAGGCACAGAATGGATCCAACAAGTAAGTGAAGATGGTACAACTGTGGTGAAAACTCTTAAAGGTGTAGTTTCTTTTTCCGCTAAAGGTGTAACAGTGGAAGTTAAAGAAGGTTTTCAAAGTATTGCAAAACCTGAAAATCCTCCTGAAAAACCAACACCAATAACAGAAATTGAAAAGTTTGATGAAGAGGAGAAACCAAAAGAAGAAAAACCTACTCCACCTCCTCAAAAGGGATCATCTGAAGGTACAAAATTAGCCATTAATAATAATTTAGATTATGGTTTGTATAAAAAGAATGATTTAATGCTTGCTAAATTTTCCTTTTCTCCAGAATTATCCTTTGGAATATTGAAACTTGGTCTTGATCTTTCTTTGTATACCGACGGCGAAAGTATAAGTTATATTCAAGGAAAAGTAAGATATGGAGAATTAAATTTACCTTGGTTTGGAATAAAATATGGTACTATAGATAACTTTACTCTTGGATATGGATTAATTGCCAATAGATATTCCACATATGATATGGAGGGAATAGTACTTAGATTAGAAGATCCAAAAAGAGGAGGTATTCTTACTCTGTTTCCATCTCCTTTTAATAAATATGAGAATTTAACTTCTACATATGCCTTGAGAGCTTTTTATCGTCCCTTAAATAGATTAGAAATAGGTATAAATGGTATGATGGATATGGATGTAGAAGAATATAAAAGACAAGCAATAGTAGGGGCAGATTTATCGTACTTTTTGACAAAGAATACTGTTATTTATTCATCTTTTGCTCAAAGAATAATACATGATGGAACAACGATAAGTGATCCAAGGGTTCTAAGCGAAAATGGCTTTGCATTAGGTATTCAAAGCAATTTCAATCTTTTAAACACTGTTTTTAGTGCCCAGTTAATTAATTTTTCTGATAATTTTTATCCTGGCTATTTCGATGCCTATTATGAAAAGAATAAAGTAATCGGTGCTCTACCTTCTTTAGAAGAGCCTGTAAATAGAATATTTGGATTAACTATAGACTTAGACACCAATATATTAAACATCGCCTTTTTGAATATAAATTATCAATCTTTTAATGGTATGAGTCCATCCTTATATGGTAGATTTGCCATATCATTAAATGAAAGATTAAAGTTAAACTTACTTTACGAGCAAAAAGAGATAAAAAATCCTTTTACATTCTTTAATGAAAATACAATTATGACTTTAAATATGATCTATCCATTAGCACAAAATGTAGATGCTATATTAACTATAAAAAGGACATTTGATTCTTATGGTAATCCTACAGATATATATTTTGTGTCAACAAAGTTAAGATTGTAAAAAGTGTATTATATAAATAGGTTTTCAAAGAATGGCATAATTATAAGATGTATTATAGTATTAATATCATTTGTAGTAACTTTATTATTGTTTCAAAGTCAAGTACTGCAAAATCTTGAATTAGGCTCTATTAACTTAAGATTTATATTTAGAGGGGAGAAAGAACCAGAAAATAATATCATAATAATAGGAATAGATGATAATTCAATACAAGAATTAGGTAATTTTCCATGGAGTAGATCTTTATATTCGGAATTAATAAATAAACTTGGAAAAAATCCAAAAATTATAGCCTTTGATATATATTTTGATACAGAAACAAATGAGGTGGATGATAAGAAATTTGAGGAACTTTTAAAAAAGGATAAAAGAATAATACTTTCAGCTTTTTATACATCAGTAGATGATCCAAGATTTGGTTCTATTAAAAGACTCTTTCTCCCCATTGATAAGTTTTTAAAAAACACTAAGGTTGGACTTGTTAATCCAGAATATGACTCAGATGGATTTATAAGGAGATTCCAATTAAAAAATCTTGTCTTAGAGAAGGAATGGATTTCCTTTCCCTTTTTAGTAATCTTAGAATATCTTTCTCAAACTTCAGATGAATATATTTCTAAAACAAAATTGTTTACAGATAGAAAAAACAATATATATATAAATTACAGAGGAGGACCGTTTAGATATCCTGTTTATTCTTTTGTTGATATATTAAAAGGGAATATTGATCCAAATGTTTTTAAAAACAAAATCATTCTTATCGGTGCTGTAACTGAGACCTTACATGATACTCATTTTACTCCATTTTACGGTTTCAGGAGATACGGAAGTTCAATTAGATTAGGAAAGATGCCAGGAGTAGAAGTTCATGCCAATGCTATTGCTACCCTTATTAGCAAGGATTTTATAAGACCTTTTAACGAAGGATCTCCATTATATATAATCACATTATTTATGAGTTTTATTCCTACCATATTTTTTATAAGAAAATACAAAGTAATCTTTATATTTGTAATATCCATAATATTTTCCTTATTATACCTTACAATAGCTAATTTGTTTTTTGTTTATTTTAATACACTACTTCCATATTACATACCAGTATTTGGACTTTTAATTTCTTACTTATTTAACATAATACACGAAATTATAAAAACAGAACAAGAAAAGAGAGAAATTAAAACCCTATTTCAAAGATTTGTCTCTCCAGAAGTAGTTGAAATGCTTCTTAAAACAGATAGAGATAAAATTTTCACTACCAAAAGGGAGAAGATAAGTGTAATGTTTGCAGATATTAGAAATTTTACTTATTATTCTGATATAAGAGAGCCTGAAGAGATAATTAAAATTTTAGATGATTTCTTAAAGAGCTCTTCAGATATTATTTTAAAAAACAATGGAACTGTAGATAAATTTATGGGAGATGCTATAATGGCTATTTTTGGGGCTCCTTATCCTTTAGAAAATACTGCAGAAAAAGCTGTACTTTCTGCCTTAGAAATACAAGAAAAGATTAAGGAATTACAATCAGAATGGAAAAGTAAAGGTTATCCCTCTTTTGAAGTAGGAATAGGAATTTCCTCAGGAGAAGCTTTAGTGGGTATTATAGGACCAAAACAGAAGATTGAATATACAGCAATTGGAAATACTGTAAATCTTGCATCTCGATTAGAAGGTTTGGCAAAAGGAGGAGAAATTTTAATTTGTGAACAAACATATAATGAAATAAAAGATAAGTTTGTTATTGAAGATCTTGGTTTTTTTAATATTAAAGGAAAAGAAAAACCTGTTCATGTATTTAGAGTATTAGGGTATAAAAATGAAAATTAAAATAGGTAAGATACTAAAAGAAAATATAGCTTTAAAAAAAGAAATAGAGAGGCTTTATTTGATTAGGGATATTTCCTATAAGATTGTTTCAAATTTAAATCTTTCTGATCTTTTAAAAATAATCATGGAGACAGTAAGAGAGAGATTGAGAGTTGAGGCCTGTTCTCTACTTCTTCTTGATTCTAAAAAAGAAGAATTATATTTTGAAATAGCTCTTGGAGAAAAGGGAGATGTAATTAAAAGATATACAATAAAAGTAGGGGAGGGGATTGCTGGAAAAATTGCTCAAACAAGAACTCCTATTATTGAAAATAATGTGGAAAAAAGTGATATATTCAATCCAAAGTTTGACTATTTAACCTCTTTCAAAACAAAATCTATTTTGGGGGTACCAATGTTATATAAAGACGAATTAATAGGTGTAATAGAAGCTATAAACAAAAAAGATGATAAACCTTTTGACTATGATGATTTAGATTTATTGCAAATTATATCAAATGAGGCAGCTATAGCAGTAAAAAACGCTCTTTTATATAATAACTTAAAAAGTCTCTTTTTTGATACTATCGAATCACTTGTAAATGCTATTGATGCGAAAGATCCTTATACTCACGGACATTCAAAAAGAGTTTCTGAATTTTCAGTTTTGATTGGTAAAGAATTAAACTTAGATTCAGATTACTTAGAAAAAATTAGACTTGCAGGGTTACTACATGATATAGGAAAAATTGGAGTGGAGGATACTATTCTGAGAAAAAAGGATAAACTTTCAGAAGATGAATTAATAGAGATAAAAAAGCATCCAACAATAGGAAAAAATATTTTAGCACCAATCGATCTTTTAGAAGATATTGTAAAAGGCATAGAAGAACACCATGAAAGATATGATGGAAAAGGATATCCAAAAGGCTTAAAAGGTGAAGAAATTTCTCTTCTTGGTAGAATTATTTCTGTAGCAGACACTCTTGATGCTTTAACATCTGATAGACCTTATAGAAAAGGTATAAGCTTAGATTTAGCGTTAGAAAGAATTAAAGAAGAATCAGGAAGGCAATTTGATCCCTCTGTAGTTGAGGCCCTTTTATCTCTTTATAGAAAGGGATTACTTAAATGTTCTGGTTTTTAAGGCTGTTTTTAGCCCATCTTATTGCAGATTTCCCTTTACAGACGAATAGAGTATTTAAATATAAAGTCTATAATAAATATGGAATTTTGATACATGCAAGTATTTATTTAATAATTACAATTCTACTTTCCATACCTTATTTAACTTCTCCAATATGTGTCTCTTATATTTTTTTTCTATTCCTACTGCATACTATAATAGATCTTTCAAAAATCAAAAAATTTTCTAAAAATAATGGTATTAAAGAATTTTTGAAAGATCAAATTCAACATTTTATAACTTTAATCTCAGTTATCTTATTACCTGAAGCAAAGGAGCCTAAATATCTAAATCTAAACTTTTCTTTATCCTTTTTGAATCGCTTTTATAATAGTGATTACTACATTCTTTTATCAATAGGTTATTTTTTCGTTGCTTTTGCAGGAACCATCTTTTATTTCTATGTAATAAAGACTTTTGGGGGGAAAAATATATTTTACAAAGATGGGATATCCATAAAAGAAAAATATAAGGAAGTTATTTTAAGAACTATAATATTTGTTACCTATTATAGAGTCTCATTCTATGTGTCAGTTTTTGTTTTTATAATTTTGAGAGTTTTAGAAATGATCATTAACAAGACCTATAGAAATATCATATCTTTTCTGTTGATATTAACATACGATTTTGTCTTTATATTTTCCATGATTACTTTTCTAAATGCTCTTTTAGGAACTTAACCAAATACTCAAGATTTTCAAATACAAAATCAGGTTTTATCTTTGATTTTTCTAAATCTTTCTTTAGTGTTACTCCTGTAAGAAGTAAAAATGTTTTTACTTTGAGCCTTTTTCCAAAATAGATGTCTGTATCTATTCTATCCCCGATGACTCCTACTTCCTCTAAGTTTAGACCCAATTTTTCTATAGCAATTTTTCCCATGTATGGTGATGGTTTTCCGATTACAAAAGGTCTTTTTTGCGATGCTGCAGAAACAGCTACTACTAAAGATCCAGCCCCTGGATCTATCCCATTTTCAGTCGGGAATGTTTTATCAGGATTTGTAGCTATAAACTTTGCTCCATTTCTTATATAGTAGTTTGCTTTTCTTAATTTCTCAAAAGTAAATTCTCTATCTAATCCCACTACTACAGAATCAACTATATCCTCATCTTCACATAATTTCCATCCGATGTCTGAAATAACTTTTTTCAATGCTTTTTCTCCTATAACATAAGCTGTACCTTGATTTTTAATTTTTTTTAAATATATAGCTGTAGCAATTCCAGACGTTAAAATTTCATCAATATTAGATGAAATTCCCATTTTTCCTAATTTTTCCACATATTCTTCTGGAAGCTTTGTGGAATTGTTAGTTAAAAATATGAATTTCACATTTCTCTCTCTTAAAAATTCTATGAACTCTTTACTGTAATGAAGAGGGGTATCTCCTCTATAAATAGATCCATCAAGATCAATAAGTAATCCTTTTAATTTCAAGTGAAATACCTCCCCATGAATATTTTTTGATTTCCTTATCTTCTTCCAATATAATACTTCCATCACCTTCTATATCTAAAATTTTAACTTCTTTTTCATTTATTTTGTTTGTAGCCATAATTCCTATATATGGAAACCTACTTTTGTAGAATCGAAATACATAATCCCAATTCTCAGGAAAATCAGCCATATGAGAAAGAATTTGACTTCTTATCTCTTTCAATACAATTAGTTTATCTTCAATCAACATTAGGTCTTTGAGAGAAGTAGCATCTATATTGTATTTTTCAAAATATGATTGTTCTACAAAAAGGTTTATTCCGACTCCTGCTATTATATATTTAATTTCACTATTTTCATAAACGCTTTCTAAAAGTATTCCTGCAACCTTCTTTTTATTAAGCTCTATATCGTTAGGCCATTTAAAATTAAGAATGCCTTTTTCTTTCATAAATTTATCTAAAGCTTTATATACTGCTACAGATATAAGAATACCTAAACAATCTATTTTCCCTTTCAGATGAATAGAGGGATAAAGGATTATGGAAAACCAAAGTCCACCTTCAGGAGAAATCCATTTTCTTCTTAACCTACCTCTTCCTTCTGTCTGTATATCAGCTAAAATAATCGTACCATGAGGAAAGTTCTTTGAAGCGTAATCATGAGCAATATCCATAGTAGATGTTACTTCTTTATAATAAATTATCACCATTTACATTGACCTCATAAATAAAGTGGTAATAATATCTAAAACTTCTTCTATTGTAGTATATGAATTATCAATAAAATAACCTCCCTGAGGAAGCCTAAGAGGTGCCACATCTCTGTTTATGTCTAAATAGTCTCTTTCTTTTATGCTTTCAAGAACCTTTTCTTTATTTGTATCATTAAGATCCTTTGCTCTTCTTTCACTTCTTATATCAATATTGGCATTAATAAAAAGCTTTAAATTTGCATTTGGGAAAACTACTGTTCCACTATCTCTACCCTCCAAAACTAATCCTCTTTTCACTTTTTTAAGATGTTCTCTCTGCCAAGTTGTTATTATCTCTCTAACTTCTCTAAATTTACCTATTTTAGAAGCCATAAGTCCTACTTCTGTTGTTCTTATTAAATCTGTTAATTCCATTCCTTTGTAGAAAACTCTAAATTTTTCTCCATCCCACAAAAAATTTATCTGATTTTCTTTTATAATTTCTACCAATTTACTCTCATCAAAGATATTAAATTTCACAGCCAAAAAGCCTACACTTCTATACAATGCTCCGCTATCTATGTAATCAAAATTAAATTTCTTTGCTAAAGATTTTGCTATCGTGGTTTTACCAGATCCTGCAGTGCCATCTATTGTTATGATTTTAATTTCTTTTTCTTCCTCTTTTATTCTGTACTCAATAAATAAAAGATCTTGAGTTATTTGTTTCTTTAGTTCTTCTAATGAGGAAAATTTCATATCAGGTCTTATATATTCTTCTAATACCAATTCAATAATCTCGTTATAAATATCTCCTGTAAAATCAAATATATACGCCTCAATACGAAGTTCTTCACCATTAAAAGTAGGCCTTGTTCCTATATAAATAGCAGAGTGATGTATCTTATCTTTTATTTTAGCTTTACCTTTATATATTCCATTTTTGGGTATAAGTTTTGATGAATCAGGTTTTACATTTACTGTTGGGAAACCTATTTTTTTTCCTATATTATCACCTTTTATCACCCTGCCTCTTATAAAATACTTGTAACCTAACATTTTATTAGCTAAAGAAATATCTCCATTTTGAAGGGCTTCTCTTATCATACTACTTGATATAGTTTTATCATCTAAAGCATTAAGTGACTTTATTAATACTTCAAAATTGTAATCTTTACCCAATTCTAATAAGGTACTTACATCTCCTGTTCTTCCTTTCCCAAATCTAAAATTATCTCCAACAAGTACACATGAGAATTCAATATTTTTTCTAAGAAGTTCAATAAAATCCTTAGGGCTGAGATTTCTAATCTTTGAGTCAAAAGGTAAGCAAAACATGTAATCTATTCCTTTTAAACTCAGAATTTCTTTCTTTTCATCCTTTGTTAATAGGAAGGAGGATAATTTTTTGAAAATTTTAGGATATGTGTCTTCAAAAGTTACCACACCAGTGTTTAAATTGTTAATCAGTGCATAGTTAAACATCTCCTCCAAAATAGAGGAATGTCCTTTGTGTATTCCATCAAATACTCCTATACTAAGAATTAGTTTTTCTTTTTTTTCTATATTATTTAACTTTATTACTTTAATATCTTTTTCCATAATTATTCTGTTGAAAATACCTTCTCTGGTTTTAGAACATTTCCTTTTATCTTACCTACAGCAATAAATTTATCTTTTGAATTAACAATTGAGACCAAAATTTCTTTATCTTCATAAGTAGGTAAAAGAACATCATTCCCATTTAAAATTCTTTTTTCTTTCTGATCATCAACTTTAATTAGAGGAAAGTTTAATATTTTAACTGGAGAAATTATATTTTCTTTCCAATATTTAGAGATTTTGTTAAAAGGTATACTATCATTTATAGAGATATGGCCAATTTCAGTCCTTAATAAAAAAGAGGTTATTGTGTAACATCCAAGTTTCTCACCTATATCTTTTACAAGGCTTCTTATATAAGTACCAGCTGAAACCTTAAATTCAATTAAAGCTATAGGAAATTTATTTTCCTTATAATCCAAAAGTTCAGCTTTAAATATTTTTACCTTTCTTTTGGGAAGTTCTAAATTTTTACCTTCCCTTGCCAGTTCATAAGCTCTTTTACCATTTATATGAAGAGCAGAATAGAGTGGAGGCTCTTGTTCAATTTCTCCTAACAAGCTTTTTAATATTTCTTCTATTTTTTTAGGAGAAATATCTTGTTTTTTTATATGTTGATATCTAAAAAAAGGAGCCTCTCTATCATAGGTTTCACTAATTATACCAAAATGAATTTCTACTATATATGTTTTTGTAAAGTTTAAAATGTATTTCTCCAATCTTACATATTTCCCCAAACCTATTATTATAAGTCCACATGCTCTGGGATCTAAAGTGCCCATATGTCCTACTTTATCTATTTTTGTTATTTTTCTTATTTTTTTTACTACATCAAAGGAGGTTATACCGGGAGGCTTATTTACTAAAAGAAATCCGTTCATTTTCTTTAATAAACTCTTTCAATTTATTGATAACAAAGTTATAAGCATCAAAAGAATTATTATCTTTTACCTGAAAGCCTGCAGCCTCTTTGTGGCCCCCTCCACCAAAATATTGCGCAAATTTACTTACATCAATATGATTATCTTTAGATCTTAGACTGACCTTTAATATTTTTTCATTTATTGGATAAAAAAATGCTACAACTCTCACGTCTTTTAACATCCTAAGAGTATCTATTATTCCTTCGGTGTCCTCTAAGGTTGCATTATATTTTTGCATGTCTTCCATATTGATAAAACTCCAAGCAATGTCTTTATCAACATTCATTCTTATTAGTGATATTCCTAATAATTTTAGGGCTGAAAGTTTTCTCCTTTCATATATCTCCTTTGAAATAGAGGAAATATCAACTCCTATCTTAACAAGATTACTTGCTACTTTTAAGCTTTTTGGAGTTGTATTACTAAATCTAAAACTTCCTGTGTCAGTTATGAGTCCAGTTAAAAGACATTTAGCTACATTTATTGATATATTGAATTTTAATTTGGTAAGAATATCATAAATAATCTCTGTTACTGATGAGGCTTTTTCATTTATGATATTTATGTCTCCAAAATTTGAATTTGAAGTATGATGATCTATATTTATTAGTACTTTAGTTTTTTCTTTTATGTTCACATCTTCCTTAATCCTATATATGTCACTGCAATCAAATACAATACCTACATCATATGGTCTATTCAAATTACTTATTATATTTAAATCTTCATTTACAAGGAATTTATAAAAAGAGGGTATAGGGGAGTTTAAAAAAATATATGGTTTTTTACCTATTTCAGATAGAAAATAATAAAATCCTAATATAGATCCAACAGCATCTCCATCAGGATTTATGTGTGTAAACAAAATAAAATCTTGATATTTATCTATTATATCTTTTAATTTTCTAATTTCTTTATTGATCTTCTTCATTCTCTAATTTCAATTCTTTCAATTTTCTAAGTATTCTGTCTCCTCTTTCTAAGGATTCATCAAGCTCAAATGAGATTTCTGGAATAAACCTTATTCTAAGATCTTTTCCTAATTCACTTCTTATAAAACCTTTAGCACTTTCAAGCCCTTTCATAGTTTCTCTTTTTTCCTCTTCACTACCATAAACACTCACATATATTCTTGCATATCTAAGATCTTTACTGATTTCCACTTCAGTTATCACAATAAAATTAGATGATATACGAGGATCTTTAACCCTTCTCAATAATATCTCACTTATTTCTTCTCTAATTAAGGCACTTAATCTTTCTTGTCTTTGTCTCATAATAATATCACTCCTAGTAATTTACAAAATTTCTATTTCATAATCTACTATTTCTGCTTCTTTTTGTTCTTCTAACAGTTTAATAACATCCGATAATATTTGATATATATGTTTTGACTCTGTAGATACAATACTTATTCCTAAGACAAGCTCATTCCATATTTCTTGAGAATCTACCTCAGCTATAGAAACATTAAATCTTGTCCTTACTTTATCTACAATACTCCTTTTTACTCTCCTTTTTTCTTTAAGAGAGAAACTTTCAGGAATTGATAAAATAACCCTACATACACCTACTAACATAATTTACTAGATTTGCTGAACCGTATATACCTCTAAAATATCCCCTGGTTTTATATCTCCGAAGTTCTCTAAACCAACTCCACATTCAAAATTTGTAAGAACCTCTGTAACATCCTCTTTAAACCTCTTCAAAGAGGCTATCTTTCCATCATATATGACCACACCATCTCTTATTAGTCTAACCTTTGCATTTCTTTGAATTTTACCTTCTCTTACATATACTCCTGCCACAGTACCAACCTTAGGAACATTAAATGTAGCTTTTACTTCACCTCTACCTATAATTACTTCTTTTATCTGAGGAGCTTTTAGACCTTTAATATAATTTTGTAAATCATCTATTATTTCATATATAATTCTATAAGTTTTAGCAATTACTTTTTCTCTTGCAATAGCCTCTTGAGCTCTTGAATCTGGCCTTACATTAAAACCTATAATCATACCTTTGGAGGCTGATGCTAACATGACATCACTTTCTGTTATTCCTCCTACACCCGAATGTATAATTTTAACAGTGACGTCCTCTGTTGGAAGTTTGTCTATAGTTTGTAATATGGCTTCTAAAGAACCTTGAGTATCAGCTTTTACAATTAATGGTAAAACTTTTTCGCCAAGTCCTACTACTTCAATATTAGATGTTTCTTTCTTTTTCTTTCTTTCCTCTAAAATCTCTTCAGCAACTGTCTCATTAGGTACAACTTCAAGAATATCTCCAGCTTGTGGTAACTCCTCAAATCCTGAAATTTCAACAGGCCAAGAAGGATAGGCTTCCTTTAAAGGACGACCCTTATCATCAACCATTGTTCTAACACGTCCCATAACATCCCCAGCCACAAAAACATCCCTTAATTTGAGGGTTCCTTCTTGGATTATAACTGTTGCTACAGGCCCTTTACCCTTGTCTATTTTTGTTTCAATAATTGTTCCTTTGGCAGGCTTATCAGGATCAGCCTTTAGTTCTAAAATATCTGCCATAAGTAAAATCATTTCTAATAATTGGTCGATTCCTTGTCTCCTTATAGCAGAGATAGGCACCATTATAGTATCTCCACCCCATTCTTCGGGGATAATGCTGTATTCAGATAATTGTTGTTTTACTCTTTCAGGGTTTGCATCTGGTTTATCAATTTTATTTATAGCCACAATAATGGGTACATTGGCTGCTTTAGCATGATTGATTGCTTCAACCGTTTGAGGCATAACACCATCATCAGCAGCTACTACAAGTACAGCTATATCTGTAACTTGAGCACCTCTTGCCCTTAAAGCGGTAAAGGCTTCATGGCCAGGAGTATCTAAAAACACAATTTTTCTTCCATTATGTTCTACCATTGATGCTCCAATATGTTGAGTTATCCCACCATATTCTTTCTCTGCTACCTTTGTTTGTCTAATAGCATCTAAGAGGGTAGTTTTACCATGGTCCACATGTCCCATTACTACTACAACAGGTGGTCTCGGTTTTAGTCTTGCCTCTTCCTCAGGTGTTAATTGTTTTTTCTTAACTATTGTTTGAGGTTTTATCTCTTCTACTTTATATCCATATTTACTTGCAAGCTTCTTTATAACATCAGGATCTAAAAGTTGATTTACATTGGCTAATATTTTCATATTTAAAAGTTCCATTATTAGCTCTGTAGGAGCTACAGAGAGAGCATCAGCTACATCTTTTACCCTCATACTCCCTTGTATTATTAAGACCTTTTCCTTTTCTTTGACAGCTTTTTGCTCATTATCCTCTGTTTTCTGAGGCTTTGACTCTATTAATTCCTGTTCTTTTTTTATTTCTTCCTTTACTTGAACATGCTCAGAAGTAGTGGGGGGATTTTCTTCTTTACTCTTTCCTGTAACAAGCTCCTTTATAATCTCTTCCACTTCTTCATCTATCACATTTAATGCTGACTTTGCATTAACCCCTAAATCACTAAGAATCTTTAATAAGTCTTTACTTTCTATACCCAATTCTTTACTTAATTCATATATTCTCTTTTTCATTGCTTTATTTCCCCCCGACGAGAAATTTCACTTTGCAATTCTTCTTTAAGTTTTTGTAATATTTCAAAAGAAACCTCATATCTTAAAGCATGTGAAAATGCTCTCTTCTTGATGGCCAATTCCAAACACTCCATCTTTGGACATATATATGCACCTCTACCTGAAGCCTTACCAGTAGGGTCAAAACGTATGTTATTATATTCATCTCTAACAATTCTTAAAAGTTCTCTTTTGGGCTTTTTTTCTCCGCAACCTATACATGTTCTAAAAGGTATATGCTTATTCACTTTTTTCTACCACCTTCTCTACTTCTTTCTTCTCTTTTTCTTTAGAATATTCCTCAGGAGTTCTAACATCAATTCTCCATGATGTAAGTTTGACAGCTAATCTTACATTTTGTCCTTCTTTGCCAATAGCTAAAGAAAATTGATCAGGAGGCACTATAACAATAGCTTTATGTTCATCTTCCTTTATTTCTACTGATATGGGTTTAGCAGGGCTCAAACTTCTTGCTACAAATTCTGCTGGGTCTTTACTCCATAATACTATATCAATTTTCTCTCCATTAAGCTCATTTATAATATTTTGTATTCTTACTCCCTTAAACCCGACACAAGCACCAATCGGGTCTATTTCTGGATAATGAGAATAAACAGCAACCTTTGATCTTAAACCTGGCTCTCTCGCTATACTTACTATTTCTACAGTTCCTTCTTTAATCTCAGGAACTTCCAATTCAAAAAGCCTTTTTAAAAATCCAGGATGGCTTCTTGACAATATTACTAAGGGATCTTTTGTAGTCTTTCTTACTTCTAAAAGATAAGCTCTTAATCTTCTTCCTATCCAATATTCCTCTCCTGGAATCTGTTCTTTTACAGGTAGTACTGCCTCAATATCAGGAAATCTTACATAAACATTTCCTCTTTCTATTCTTACCACTGTACCATTAACTAATTCTCCCTCTTTAGCTTTATATTTATCATATAAAATTTTCCTTTCAGCTTCTTTCAAACTTTGCATAATAACCTGTTTTGCAACCTGAACAGCAATACGCCCAAATTCTTGAGGCTCCACTTCTATTTCTATTTCATCTCCCAATTTTGCATCAGGTTTTAAAGCTTTTGCCTCATCAAGTGTAATTTCTGAAATTGGATCTAATACCTTTTCAACCACCCTCTTTACAACATAAATTCTTATTTCTTGCCTATTTACATCTATTTCTACACGAGCACCTTTGCTTGTACCATAAGCTTTTTTAAAAGCTGAAAGCAAAGCTTTTCTTAAAGCCTCTATAACTATAGCCTTATCTAATTTTTTTTCCTTAATTATCTGCTCTAAAACAACCCAAAAATCTTCACCTAATTTCATAAATTATCATCCTCCTCAAAATTCTACAATTAACATTGCCTTTTTTATTTTCGAGAAAGGGATATGAATTAACCTACCATCAACATCTATTATTACATTTTCTTCATCAGTACCTATAATTTTTCCTTCAATCTTTCTTTTTCCTTCAATGTTCTCTAAAAGCAAAATATTTACTTTTTCACCAATGTGTCTATCAAAATCTCGCTTTTTCTTTAAAGGCCTATCTAAACCAGGAGACGAAACTTCAAGCACATATGAATGTGGTATTGGATCGTGAATATCAAGTTCTTTGCTTATTTTTTCACTTATATAAGCACAATCCTCTACTGTGACTCCTCCTACTTTATCAACAAATACCCTTAGTACCCATCCACGAGATTCTCTTTGATATTCTAAATCTACTAGTTCAAAATAATATCTCTCGCAGACAGGCTCTACTATACTTCTTAGTTTTTTAATAAATTCCATATGTATTTGATCTTTCATTTCCTTTTACCTTATTAAAAAGAAAAAGTGGGAATTCCCACTTTTTCCTCCATAACCTTTTTCTTTTAATAAACTTTATTTAAGTATACATTAAATCGCTATAAAAAGCAATAAAATAATTAAAATTTTAACTTATTTTAGCCATCATTACTAAATATTTCTTTTGGTATTTCGTATATTTCTATAATATCTAACAAGGCTAATATCTTTAAGAAAGAGTTTATTTCCAAATTTTTAGTATTTATCCCTCTATCTTCTGCCTGTTTTTTATATATTTGAAAAAATTCTGATAAAGTAAGTCTTGGTGCCAATACCTTTTGACAAAGTATTAAAATTTCTCGGGCATTACCAATAGCAACCACAGGAATATCATATTTATTAATATTCTCATCTTTTTTTAATATTCTTACCATGTATATTGGGAAATTGTAGTTCAATCTTATTACAACTCCCATCTCTTTAAAGAAACTTTAAACAAAGTATACCATAAATAAAAATTTCTTTAAATAGTCTTGTAAACCAAACTACTTCGTGATATACTCCTTTTTGAATGATTTGAGAACTCACCCTTCCAGATTCTCTTGGGGGTGCTTCTCCTTTTGGAGAAGTTCTAAGAGAAGATGAAGGAAGGGGAGGAAAAAACCAAAAATGGAGGTGTTATAATGGCACATGTATTAATGAAACAGCTCTTAGAGGCAGGTGTTCACTTTGGACACCAAACTAAAAGATGGTGTCCAAAAATGAAAGAATACATATTTTCTGAGAGAAATGGTATCCACATTATTGATCTTCAAAAAACTCTTGTAAAACTTGAAGAAGCTTATGAGTTCGTAAAAGAACAAGCAAAAGAAGGTAAAACATTTCTTTTTGTGGGAACAAAAAAACAAGCTCAACAAACCATTGAAGAAGAAGCAAAAAGATGTGGAGCATTTTATGTTACACAAAGATGGCTCGGAGGTATGTTAACCAATTTTACCACTATAAAGGCAAGAATTGACTATATGATAAAATTAGAAGAGTTGAAGAATAATGGTTATTTTGAAAAGCTACCCAAAAAACAAGCATCAAGATTAAACAGAGAATTAGAAAAACTTGTAAAAATATTTGATGGCTTAAGAGGAATAGAGAGAGTTCCAGATGTATTGTATATAGTTGATCCCAAAAGAGAAGAAATTGCTGTAAAAGAAGCAAATAGATTGGGCATACCTATTGTGGCTATTGTAGATACCAATTGTGATCCTGAATTAATTACATATCCAATTCCAGGAAATGATGACGCAATAAGATCCATAAAACTTATTACTTCAAAAATAGCAGATGCTATTATAGAGGGTAAAGATTTAAGAGAGAAAGAACTTTCTCTGGAAATTAAAGAGGAAGATCTTCAATCTGAAATTTCTGAATAATTAATAAAAAGTAGGAGGTTGAATAAAGATGGAAATAACTATTGAAATGATAAAAGAATTAAGAGAAAGAACAGGAGCAGGAGTAATGGAGGCTAAGAGAGCCTTAGAGGAAGCTAATGGAGATATGGAAAAAGCAGTTACCATATTGAGGGAAAAGGGTGTTATAAAAGCTGCCAAAAAAGCTGGAAGAGTAGCAAAAGAGGGAATTATAGAGGCATATATACATACAGGAGAAAAACTTGGAGTTTTAGTAGAAGTAAACTGTGAAACTGATTTTGTAGCTAGAACAGATGAATTCAGAAAATTAGCAAAAGAAATAGCCCTCCAGATTGCAGGAATGAATCCTCAATATGTAAGCAAAGAAGATGTTCCTCAAGAGGTTATTGAAAAAGAAAAAGAAATATATAGAACTCAGCTTAAGAATGAAGGAAAACCTGATCATGTGATTGAAAAAATTATTGAAGGAAAGCTTGAAAAGTTTTATGAAGAAGTATGTCTATTAGAACAACCTTTTGTTAGAAATCCCGAAATAAAAGTAAAAGATTTAATAACTGAAGCCATATCTAAACTTGGAGAAAACATAGTGGTGAGAAGATTTGCTAGGTTTGTTGTAGGAGAAGAATAACTATATGGAACCTAAATATAAAAGAATACTTTTAAAAATAAGCGGAGAATCATTTAGTGGAGCTCAAGGTTTTGGTTTAGATCCTGAAAGTATTAAAAATATTGCTGAAGACATAAAAGAAGTACACGATCTAGGAGTAGAAATAGGTGTTGTAGTAGGAGGAGGAAACTTTTTTAGGGGAAGAGAAAGTAAAACTTTAGGAATAGATAGAGTTACTGCTGATTATATGGGAATGTTAGCAACAACTATAAATGCACTTGCATTACAGGATGCTTTAGAAAAACTTGGAGTTGTAACGAGAGTACAAACAGGAATTGAAATGAGGCAAATTGCAGAGCCCTTTATAAGAAGAAGAGCTATAAGACATTTGGAAAAGGGTAGAGTGGTAATTTTTGCAGCAGGAACTGGAAATCCCTTTTTCTCTACTGACACTGCTGCAGCTTTAAGAGCAGCTGAGATTAAAGCAGAAGTGATTTTAAAAGAAACAAAGGTTGATGGGGTCTATAATAAAGACCCCTTAAAGTATCCTGATGCAGAAAAATTTGATTCTATAGAGCCTATTGAATTTCTTAAATTAAGATTACAAGCTTTAGATGCTACAGCAGTTTCTTTATGTATGGATAATAAAATACCTATAATCGTATTCAATATGTCAGTGAGAGGAAATCTTAAAAGAGTTATATTAGGAGAAAAAGTAGGAACCTATATAGGAGATGTGGAAATCATTTCTGATAAGGGGGGAGAAGATGGGTAAAGAGCATTTTAAAGAGATAGAAGATAAAATGAAAAAAGCAGTAGAGGCTGTAAAAAAAGAGTTTCAGGGTATAAGAACAGGTAAACCTTCGGTGGGAATATTTGATGAAATAAAGGTCTCATATTATGGGAATCTTATGCCATTAAACCAAGTAGCAAATCTTAAAGTAGCAGAAGGAAGAGTAGTTATTATACAACCATGGGACAAAAGTATCTTAGGAGATATAGAAAAGGCTATACTAAAATCTGATCTTGGGTTAACTCCACAAAATGATGGTCAAGCAATAAAGGTTGTATTTCCACCACTTACCGAAGAGAGAAGAAAGGAACTTGTTAAAGTAGTACACAAAGAGGCAGAAAATGGGCGAGTAGCTATAAGAAATATCAGAAGAGATTATTTAGAGATATTTAAAAAAGAAAAACAAGAAGGAAAAATATCAGAAGATGAATTTTATCGTTTGCAGGAAGATCTGCAAAAATTAACAGATAAATTTATAGAGGAAATTGAAAAACTCATAAAATTAAAAGAAAAAGAAATTATGGAAGTTTAAGCTTATGAGTTATTTAGGAAGAAAATATGAAGAAATAGTGAAAGAAATTGGTAAAGAAAACATAATTTTCGACTTAAACTATTTAGATGTACCATGTGAAGCTTTTGGAGATTTAAGAGTAGTTGCTGAAAAAAGAATAAATGGAAAATGGTATTTCATATTATCATATGAAAATTATCAAATGAGAAATATTAAAGATGATAGAGATTCCAAAAGATAAATTACCAAATCATATAGCTTTTATTATGGATGGAAATGGAAGATGGGCGAAAGAAAGAAATCTTCCAAGATTAATGGGGCATAGAGAGGGGGCTTTAGTTGTCGAAAGAATATCAGAAACCGCCTTTAATTGGGGAATAAAATATTTAACCTTTTTTGCTTTTTCAACAGAAAACTGGAAAAGGCCAAGAGAAGAGGTAGAAGGTTTAATGAAACTTTTGGATGAAAGTATTGACAAGTTTAAAGACAAATTAATTAAAAACAATATTAGATTAAAAGTTATAGGAAATATAGAAGCCCTTCCAGATTATCTACAAAGAAGAATAAAATATGTAATTGAAGAAACTAAAAATGGAAAGGATAGGACATTAACAATAGCATTAAACTATGGTGGAAGATGGGATATATTGGAAGCAATTAAAAAAATTTTTAATGAAGTAAAATTTGGTAATTTCTCATTAGATAATTTAAACGAAAATACCTTTTCATCTTTTCTTTCAACCTATGATATCCCAGATCCAGATCTTTTAATAAGAACTAGTGGAGAATTTAGGATAAGTAATTTCCTTTTATGGCAATTAGCTTATACCGAGCTATGGTTTACACCAAAATATTGGCCTGATTTTAATGAGGAAGATTTAAAATTAGCTTGTATTGAGTTTTCTAGAAGAAAACGAAGATTTGGCGGTTTAGATAACAATGCTTAAAAGAATTTTAACAGCTTTATGGGGAATTCCTCTAATTTTATGGATTGTTCATGTAGGAGATCAACTTTTTTTTATATTTGTTGTATTAGTTGCATGTTTAGGACTTTATGAATTTTATTCTCTTTTAGAGAAAAATAATTATAAAACTCTTAAAACAGAGGGTATAGTTGCAGGTTTTTTATATTTAACCTTTCTTTATCTTGAAAGTAGATGGGCATTGAGAATTTTTTTACCTCTACTCATAGTTTCAATCCTTATTTATGAATTACTGAAAAAAGAGCATTCTGTAATAGAAATATCCCTTACATTTTTAGGCTTTTTTTATATCCCCTTTTTATCGGGTTACTTTTTGCTATTGAGAAATCTTCCTCAAGGTGAAATTTTAACTTATTATACCTTTTTAGTAACTTGGGCTAGCGATTCAGCAGCATATTTTATTGGTAAATTTTTTGGTAAGCATAAATTAGCTCCTTCCATTAGTCCTAATAAGACAATAGAAGGAACAGTTGCAGGTATTATAGGATCAATTATAGTATCCCTTGCTTTTGGAGCCATTTATTATGAAAAATATTTATTACCAATAATTCTTGGAATATCTTTAGGTATAATGGGACAATTAGGAGATCTTGTTGAATCAATGTTAAAAAGAGAAATAGGAGTAAAAGACTCATCTTCCTTACTCCCAGGTCATGGTGGGATCTTAGACAGGTTTGATAGTCTATTTTTTATAGTACCCACCACTTATTATATGTTGTTCATTTTACGTCTATTATGAGGAATATAGTAATATTAGGTGCCTCTGGTTCTATAGGCTTACAAACCATAGACGTGATAAGAAAGCATAAAGACAAATTTAAACTTTTGGGATTGGCTGTAAAAGAAAATATATCATTATTACAAGATGTGATAGAAGAATTTAAACCACCCTATATTTCAATTTATAATAAATCAGTAAAATTACCTAATTTTAGTTATTCTCCTAAAATTTATTATGGTAGAGAGGGTTTGGAAATTTTAGCCTCTTTAAGTGGAGCAGAATTGATTGTTATGGCTATTTCTGGAATAGAGGCTATTTACCCTACCCAAAAGGCAATTTTAAATAATAAAAAAATTGCTTTAGCAACAAAAGAGGTAATCGTTACAGCAGGAAAATTCATTAAGGAGTGGTTAAAAAATACTAAATCGGAAATAATACCTATAGATAGTGAACATAGTGCTATATTTCAGCTTATTAAAAATAAAAATCATATAGAGAATATTATATTAACAGCATCAGGAGGACCATTCTTTAAAAAAGACATAAAAGATATTGAAAATGCCAAAATTGAAGATGTACTGAAACATCCCAGATGGAAAATGGGTAAAAAAACTACTATTGATTCTGCAAATATGGTTAATAAAGCCTTAGAAATCGTAGAAGCTCATTATCTTTTCAATGTACCGTATGAAAATATTAAAGTTGTTATACATCCGCAGAGTATTGTTCATGGAATTATTGAATTATTAGATGGTAGTATGATGGCATATCTTTCACCTCCAGATATGAGATTTGCAATTCAATATGCTCTCTTTTATCCTGAAGGACCAATTTATAAATGGGAAAAATTGAATCTCAAAAATTTAACCCTTGAATTTTATCCTGTTGATGATGAAAAGTTTCCTATTATTAAGTATCTTTATAATGTGGTAAAAAAAGGAGATATATATCCTGCAATTCTTGCTATTTCTGATGAAATATTCGTTTCATATTTTATAGATGGAAAAATAAAATTCTATCAAATTGTTCCTTTAATAATGGAACTTATGGAAAGATGGAAAGGGAAAAATGAAATAGAAAACATAGAAGAATTATTTAATCTCATCGAATGGGTTAAAAGAGAATCAGAAAATCTTATAAAAACCTATTTGTCATAAATATTAAAAATCTTTATATAACTTATTATTTTAAAATCCCAATATAAAATTTTCCCATATATATTTACTCTGTATACCAGATAAATTTTTGAAAAATTATGACAGAATAAAGAAAGCATTACATACGTAAAATTAATTTTGATACATAGGTTAATCTTTGCTAAAATTAATCTAAATATTTTAATATTATTTCATGGGAGGACTTTTATATGAGGAAATGGAAAATGATAAAAAGAGTAGAAACAAAAGAAGATGGAAGACTTATGTATTATTACGATTTTGAATTAGAGGGAGAGATTGAAGATGAGCAGTAAACTTAGGTGGCATCCATTTTTAAAAGAATGGGTAATTGTTGCTGGAAAGGTTCAAGAAAGACCTGTTCTTCCAGCAAGAAATGCATGCCCATTATGCTATGGAGGTGTAGAGGTTCCAAAACCCTTTGATATTGCAGTTTTTGAAAATAGATATCCATCTTTAACAAAAGAAACTCCTGATATTATACCTTGGGAAGATGATTTATATAAATTAGAAGGGGGAAGGGGAGTATGTGAAGTTGTTCTCTACACTATGGACCATGATTCATCAATGTCAAGAATGCCATTAGAACAAATAGAAAAATTAGTCTTAGTTTGGGAAGATAGATACAAGGATTTAGGGAGTCTAGATTTTATAAAATATGTTTTTATTTTTGAAAATAGAGGAGAAATTATAGGTGTAAGTTTACATCATCCACATGGTCAAATATATGCTTTTCCTTATATTCCTCCAATTATAGAAAAGGAAATAAAATCAAGCAATGAATTTTACAATCAAAAAAATAAATGTCTCTTTTGTTCAATTCTTGAAAGAGAACTTAATGATGGAGTAAGAGTTGTATATGAAAATAAACATTTTGTAGCTTTTATGCCTTTTTACGGACGATACCCCTTTGAATTACATATATATTCTAAAAGACATTTAGGATCTCTTCCAGAAATGACTTATACTGAAAAAATGTATCTTGCAGAAATAATTCAAAAAATTACAAAAGCCTATGATAATGTATATGGCTTTAACTTCTCCTATATGATGGTTTTTCATCAAAAACCAGTAAAAGGTGATTTTCCAAATTATCACTTTCATATAGAATTTTATTCTCTACATAGAGCAAAAGATAAAATAAAATATTTAGCAGGAGTAGAATCTGGTGCAGGAACTTTCATAAACCCTTTACCACCAGAAGAATCTGCTGAACTTATGAGGGATAGTATAAGGAGGCTTTAAAGATGCTTAACGAAAATATTGAGAAGATTTTCGGCAATATTAAAGGCTTTAGAACTTTTAGAGCTCCGGGAAGAGTAAATCTAATAGGTGAACATACCGATTACCATTATGGATTCGTATTACCAGTAAGTATTGATAGATTTTTTTATTTTTGTATTAAAGAAAATAATCTAAATAAATTCAGAATTTATTCAGAGAATTTTAAAGAACTTTATGAATTTGACTACGATTCTCTCAAATATAATCCTGAAAAGCTCTGGGTAAATTATTTAAAGGGAGTTATTAACGAAATTATAAAACTGAAAGGTAAAATACCTTATTTTGATGCATTTTTATATGGCGATATACCCATGGGATCTGGACTTTCAAGTTCTGCAGCTTATGAGGTTGCTGTAGCTTTTGGTATAAATACTTACTTTGATCTTGGAATAGACAAAAAAGAGATTGCTAAGCTATCACAAAGAGCCGAAAATAATTTTGTAGGTGCGCCATGCGGTATAATGGATCAATTTATTGCTACCTTTGGTAAAGAAAATACAGCCTTATTTATTGATACATTAACTTTAGATTTTGAAAACGTACCCTTTGATCTCAATAAGAGAAATTTAAAATTAGCAGTTGTTGATACAAAAATTAAGCATTCTATTGCTGGTGAAGGATATTCTACAAGAAGAAGGGAAGGGGAGGAAGCTTTAAAAATTCTTAGGAAATATCTTCCTATAAATTCTCTAAGAGATTTAAATGATGAAGGTTTTAAAATCTCACAAGAAGTCTTACCCTCACCATTAAAAGAAAGAGTAGCCCATGTTTATAACGAAAATAAAAGGGTCATCGCTTTTGTTAATGATCTTAAAAAGGATAATTGGGAAAATCTTCCTAAATATATGTTAGATTCCCATTTAAGTTTAAAGTATCTTTATGAGGTTACTTGTGAGGAATTAGATTTTTTAGTAGAAAAAGCCTTAGAATATGGTGCATTTTCCTCGAGAATGACAGGTGGCGGTTTTGGGGGATCAACAGTAAATTTAGTTCATCAAGATATATTAGACACGTGGTCTGAGAATATTTCTAAGAGTTATAGAGAAAAATTTGGTTTTGATCCAGGAATTTTAATACTAAATACTTCAGATGGAGTGCGGGAGATTTAAATCTCCCGCATTTTTAAAATACCATATTCTATACTTTGAACTAATGCTTCCCAGCTTGCTTCAATAATATTAGTTGAAACTCCTACAGTACTCCAAGTATCTCCTTTAGAATTAGAAGAATCAATTAATACTCTTACCTTTGCTGCTGTACCTGTACTTCCATTAAGTACTCTGACCTTGAAATCTGAAAGATGAATATTTTTTAACTCTGGATAAAACTCAATAAGAGCTTTTCTTAATGCCTGATCTAAAGCATGTACTGGACCATCCCCGTCAGCTGCAACATGAACTACATTATCTCCTATCTTTAATTTTAATGTTGCTTCAGTAATAGTTTCTCCTTTATCTCCAAGCTTCTCTATAATAACCCTCAATCCTATCAGATCGAACAATTTAGTGTCTTGCCCTAAGGCGTGTCTCACTAAAAGCTCAAAAGAAGCTTCCGCTCCCTCAAAATAGTAACCCTCATTTTCGAGATGAGTAATCTGTTCTAATATCATTTTTGCAAGAGGTGAATCTCTATCAATATCAATATTTAATTCTTTTACTTTTGATACTATTGTGCTTGTACCTGAAAGTTCAGATATGAGAAATCTTCTCTTATTCCCAACTTTTGACGGGTCTATATGTTCATAAGACTTAGGATTTTTTAAAACAGCATTTACGTGTACTCCACCTTTATGAGCAAAAGAACTTCTTCCAACAAAAGGAGCAGTAGGATCAGGAGGAAGATTTGCTACTTCAGAAACCCAATGGGCTAAATCTGTAAGCTGAGCTAATTTCTCTTCTGGAATTACCTGATATCCCATTTTTAATTGAAGAATTGGAATTATGGTACATAGGTTTGCATTTCCACATCTTTCCCCATAACCATTTATAGTTCCTTGAACTTGTGTAATACCTTCTTTAACAGCTATTATTGAATTTGTAACTGCAACACCACTATCATTATGAGTATGAATACCTAATGGAATCTTTATTCTCTCTTTAACCTTTTTAATAATGTCTTCTACTTCCCATGGTAGAGTACCACCATTTGTATCAGCTAATACAATCCAATCAGCTCCCCCTTCAACTGCAGCTTCTAATGTAGCTAAAGCATATTCCGGATCAGACTTAAAACCATCAAAGAAATGTTCAGCATCATATACTACTTCCTTATTATGGCTCTTTAAATATTTAACTGAGTCATATATCATTTTAAGATTATTGTCTAAAGTGGTTTTCAAAACTTCAATAACATGAAGATCCCAAGTTTTTCCAAAAATTGTAACTACTGGGGTCTCACTTTCTAAAAGAGATTTTAAATTAGCATCATCTTCTGGTGTTACTTGAGCTCTTCTCGTACTCCCAAAGGCTGCTATTTTGGCTTTTTTAAGTGGTATTTCTTTAATTCTTCTGAAAAAATTTAAATCCTTAGGATTAGACCCTGGCCATCCTCCTTCTATGTAATCAAAACCAAATTCATCAAGTCTTTGAGCTATCTTAATTTTGTCCTCTAAAGAGAAGGATATTCTTTCACTTTGAGCCCCATCCCTTAGAGTAGTATCATATAAAAAAATTTTTGTCATATATTTCTAAGCACCTCCTTCAATTACCTTACAAACTAAATCACCCATTTCTTCTGTACCTACTAATTGCTTTGCATAAGGATTTCCTGTAAATAAATCTTGTGTAAAATATCCCATATCAATTACTTTATCCACTGCATTTTCTATATCCTTTGCTTCTTTTTCCAAGTCAAAAGAATAACGGAACATCATAGCTACAGAAAGAATTGTTGCTAAAGGATTTGCTATATTCTTTCCCGCAATATCTGGGGCAGTACCATGGATAGGCTCATATAAACCTTTTGTTCCTTCTCCTAAACTTGCTGATGGTAACATTCCTATAGAGCCTGTAATTACTGCTGCCTCATCACTTAAAATATCTCCAAAAGTATTCTCAGTAAGAATCACATCAAACTGTTTAGGATTTCTTACTATCTGCATGGCACAATTGTCTACATACATATGCTCTAAATTCACATCCTTATATTCTTTACTTACTTCATCCACAACCTTTCTCCATAGCCTTGAACATTCTAAAATATTTGCCTTATCTACTGATGTAACTTTTTTATTTCTTTTTTGAGCCATTTTAAAAGCCACATGGGCAATTCTTCTTATCTCAGAAGCTTTATATGTCATAGTATCTATAGCTATTTCTTCTCCATTTTCAACTCTTATCTCCTTAGGTTTTCCAAAATATAATCCTCCAGTAAGCTCTCTGACTATTACAAAGTCTACTCCCTTTAGAACCTCTGGTTTTATAGTAGATGAGAATGAAAGTTTTTCAAATACTTTGATTGGTCTAATATTAGCAAAGAGGTTAAATCCACCTCTAAGTTTTAAAAGAGCTTTTTCAGGACGTTTTTCTCCAGGAAGATTGTCCCACTTAGGTCCACCCACAGCTCCAAGAAGTATAGCATCGCTTTCTTCACATAATTTCCATGTCTCATCAGGCAAAGGCTCTCCATATTTATCAATTGCTTCTCCTCCAACAATACCCTCTAATAATTCAATATTATGTCCATATTTTTTCTCAATAGTTTTAATAACTTTAATGGCTTGCTTAACTACTTCAGGACCTATGCCATCACCTGGAAGTATTGCTATTTTAATCTTCATTATTTTCCTCCTTTTATTCTCTCTTTAGCAAAATTAATTAAACCACCTTTTTTAATTATTTCTTGAATAAGGGGAGGGAAGGGGAATGTTTTAAAAATCTCACCCGTTGATATGTTTTTTACAATTCCATTATCAAAATCAACCTCTATCTCATCTCCTTCATTTATTTTGTCAACTGCTTCTGGTACCTCTAATATTGGTAATCCGATATTTATAGCATTTCTATAAAATATACGAGCAAAGGATTTAGCTATTATACATTGAACTCCAGAAGCTTTAATTGCAATAGGTGCGTGTTCCCTTGAAGAACCACAACCAAAATTTTCACCTACTACTAATATATTTTTTTCTTTTACTTTATTTTTAAAATCTAAATCAAGATCTTCCATACAATGTTCAGAAAGTTCCTTGGGATCGGTTGTATTTAAATATCTTGCAGGTATAATTACATCGGTATCGATATTGTCTCCATATTTTAATGCAAACCCTCTAAACACCATCATTTTAATCTTTCACCTCCACTTCCCATGGAGCAGCTATCCTTCCAAGTATAGCAGAAGCAGCTGCTACCGCAGGATTAGCTAAATATACTTCACTTTTTGGATGCCCCATTCTTCCAACAAAATTCCTATTAGTTGTTGCTACAGCTCTCTCTCCCTCTGCTAATACTCCTAAATGTCCTCCTAAACATGGTCCACAACTTGGGGGTGTTATTGAAGCTCCAGCATCTAAAAATATTTCTATTAAGCCTTCCTTTAATGCTTCCATATATATACGTGGTGTGGCAGGGGTCACTATAAGTCTAACGTCAGGATGTACTTTGTGCCCTTTTAAAATCTTAGCTGCTATTCTTAAGTCTTCAATTCTACCATTAGTACATGATCCTATATAGACTTGATCTATATAAATATCTTTACTTATAGAAGAAATTGGTTTTACATTACTTGGTAAATGAGGAAAAGCTACAACAGGTTCCCATTTACTTACATCCCATTCATAGATTTCTTTATAATTGGCATCAGAATCACTTTCATAGAATTTATAGTCTCTTTTTGCTCTTCCTTTTACATACTCTAATGTAATTTCATCAGGTTCTATTATTCCGTTTTTTGCTCCTGCCTCAATAGCCATATTGCATATGGTAAGTCTATCAGACATAGGAAGAGTTCTAATAACCTCTCCTGTAAATTCCATTGCTTTATATCTTGCACCATCAACCCCTATATATCCTATTGTTTGTAGTATTAGATCTTTTCCAGTTACCCATTGTGGTAATTTTCCATAATAAACAAATTTTAAACTCTCTGGAACTTTAAACCATATTTCTCCAGTAGCCATTGCATAAGCAAAATCAGTACTTCCCACACCTGTAGAAAAGGCTCCTAATGCACCATAGGTACATGTATGAGAATCAGCTCCAATAATACAATCACCTGGTAATACTAAACCCTCCTCAGGAAGTAAAGCATGTTCAATTCCAACTCTACCAACCTCATAGTAGTATTTAATGTTATGTTTTTTGGCAAAATCTCTTAACATCTTACTTTGCATAGCTGATTTTATATCTTTATTAGGAGTAGAATGGTCTGGAATTAAAGCAATTCTTTCAGAATCAAATACCTTCTCTGCTCCAATCTTCTCGAACTCTTTTATAGCAAGTGGGCCCGTAATATCATTAGCAAGAATAAAATCAAGTTTTGCAAAAATTAATTCTCCTGGATAAACTTCCTTTTTTTCTGAATGATCAGCTAATATTTTCTCTGTTATTGTCATCCCCATTTATCTAAAAGCCTCCTTTTTATACGAAACTTATTGTGCTAATCTTTACCTCTAAACATAATCATTTGATTTATAGCTCTCAAATAAGCTTTTGCACTTGCTTCTACTATATCAGTACTTGATGCTCTACCAATATAATAATTTCCATCTTTATCTGATATCTTTACCACTGCTTCTCCTAAAGCATCAGTACCGCCTGTAATAGACTTCAAAGAGAAATCTTCGAGATTATGCTGTATTTTCACTGCCTTTGATATAGCTTTATACACAGCGTCCACTGGACCATTTCCTATCTCTACAGATTTTATTATTTCACCATCTTCTGTAATAATTACAGTAGCTGTTGGTACTATTCCTATCCCACTTACTACTTGAAGATGTTCTAATTTATAAAACTCAGGTATTATTCTCATTTGATTAGATACTATTGCTTCAATATCTCTATCTGTAATTTCTTTCTTTTTATCAGCCAATTCCTTAAACTTCTTAAACGCTTCCTCTAATTGCTCTGCAGACAAATTATAACCTAATTCTTGTAATCTTTTTTCAAAAGCATGTTTTCCTGAATGTTTTCCAAGAACTATTTTACTTTCAGGTATACCTATCATCTTAGGATCTATGATTTCATAAGTAGTCGGATCTTGAATTATTCCATGTTGATGAATACCTGATTCATGTGCAAAAGCATTTTCTCCAACTACTGCTTTATTAGGCTGAATAGGAATACCCGTTAGAGTACTTACTAATTTACTTGTTTTATATATTTCTTGAGTATTAATACCTACTTCATAAGGAAGTCTTCGGACTTTTATTGCCATAATGATTTCTTCCATTGCTGCATTTCCCGCTCTTTCACCCAATCCATTTATTGTACATTCTACTTGTTCTGCTCCATTTACTATTGCGGAGAGAGAATTGGCAGTAGCAAGTCCTAAATCATTATGACAATGTACACTAACTATAACTTTATCTATATTTTTTACATTTTCTTTGAGCTTTTTAATAAGTTCACCAAATTCCCAGGGTAGGGCATAACCAACTGTATCAGGCACGTTTATAACAGTTGCACCAGCCTCTATAACAGCCTCAAATACTTTACATAGAAAATTAAAATCACTTCTGACTGCATCTTCTGCTGAAAACTCTACATCATTGCAATATCTTTTTGCGTATTTAACTGCTGAAACAGCTTGTTCAAGAACTTCATCTCTTGTTTTTCTTAGTTTTTTCTCAATATGGATATCAGAAGTAGCAATAAAAGTGTGAATTCTTGGAGATTCTGCTCCTTTTATAGCTTCCCATGCCCTATCAATATCTAAAGGAATAGCTCGTGCAAGAGCAGCAATAACAGGTCCCTTTACATTATCTGCTATGTTCTTTACAGCCTCAAATTCTCCAGGAGACGCAATTGGAAATCCAGCTTCAATAATATCCACATTAAGTTTAGCAAGTTGTTTAGCTATTTCTAATTTCTCTTCCTTATTCAAATTAACTCCAGGTGTCTGTTCACCATCTCTCAAAGTTGTATCAAAGATATATATCTTTGACATAAAAATCTCACCACCTTAAATTAATTACTTTTTCTTTAACCAAGGCATCATCTCTCTTAAGATTTTTCCAACCCTTTCTATTAAATGTTCTTCGTCCTTCTTCAAAAGAGCATTAAAAACTGGTCTTCCCACCTGATTTTCAAGTATCCACTCTTTTGCAAATTGTCCACTTTGAATTTCATCTAATATTTTCTTCATTTCTTTTTTAGTTTCTTCATTAATAATCCTTGGACCCCTTGTTATATCTCCATATTTAGCTGTGTCTGAGATAGCTTTTCTCATAAAGCTTATTCCACCCTCGTTTATAAGATCTACAATGAGCTTCATCTCATGTAGACACTCATAATAAGCAACTTCAGGCTGATAACCTGCCTCAACAAGAGTTTCAAATCCAGCTTTAATTAATGCGGTAACTCCACCGCATAATACTACTTGTTCTCCAAAAAGATCTGTCTCTGTTTCTTCTTTAAAGGTAGTCTCTATTACTCCAGCTCTTGTAGCTCCAATACCTTTAGCATAAGCAAGAGCAATATCTTTTGCTTTTTGAGAATAATCTTGATATACAGCAAACAATGCAGGCACTCCTTTGCCTTCCACATATAAATCTCTTACAAGTGGTCCAGGACCTTTAGGAGCTACCATAAAGACATCAACAAAGGGTGGGGGAACTATTTGGGAAAAATGTATATTAAATCCATGGGCAAATCCTAAAGCCTGATTGGGTTTCAAATATGGCATTACTTGATTTTTATAGATAAATGGTTGTTCTGTATCTGGAATTAAGAACATTATTATATCAGCTTTTTGTACAGCATCTTCTATTTTTTCTACATTCATACCTTCCTCTACAGCCCTTTTCCATGACTCACCGTTAGGTCTTACTCCCACTATAACGTTAAGTCCACTGTCCTTCAAATTTCTGGCATGGGCACGTCCTTGACTACCATAGCCAAGAATCACAATAGTTTTATTTTTAAGAACATCTAAACTAACCTCTGAATCATGATAAACCTTTGCCATGGCAATACCTCCTCATGTAAAAATTTTATAATTTTAATCCTCTCTCCATAACGATCTTTCCAGTACGTACCATTTCCTTAATTCCATAAGGTTCCAAGTTTTTCTTAAAGGCATCTATTTTCTCACTATCTCCAGTAACTTCAATAATAAGATCCTTATCACTAACATCAACTATACTTGCCCTAAATATTTCAACTAAATCAATAATAGCTCTACGAGTTGATGCATCTGATTTAACCCTTATTAAAGCAAGTTCTCTTTCTACAACAGGAACACCTGTAAAATCGTTAACTTTTATAACTTCTATTAGTTTGTAGGCTTGCTTTGTTATTTGTTCTAATACTTTTTCATCTCCATTTACTACTAAAGTAATACGTGAAAGATTAGGAGTTTCTGTAGTATTGACAGCTAAACTCTCTATATTATAACCTCTTCTACTAAAGAGTCCTGCAATCCTTGCTAATACTCCAGGCTTATTTTCTACAATTAAAGACAAGGTGTGTTGCATAAACCATTCGCCTCCTTTAATCAATCATCATTTTATCAATAGAACCACCAGCTGGAATCATTGGAAAAACATTAGCTTCTCTTTTTACTTTAATATCTACTATTACAGGAGCATCATTTATATTCAATGCCCATTCAATAGCATCTTCTAATTCATCAATTTTAGTAACTCTTCTCCCATATGCTCCATATGCATCTGCTAATTTTTCAAAATCAGGAGCTACATCTAATAATGTGCATGCATATCTCTTACCATAAAAAAGTTCTTGCCACTGTCTTACCATACCAAGACAGCTATTATTTAAAACAAAAATCTTAACAGGTAGTTTCTCTGTAGAAGCAGTAGCAAGTTCTTGAATATTCATCTGTATACTTCCATCACCTGCAATATCAATAACAATTTTATCTTTATTTCCTATTTTGGCTCCTATGGAAGCTGGTAATCCAAATCCCATTGTTCCTAAGCCTCCAGAAGTAATAAATTGTCTGGGTCTTTTTACTTTATAAAATTGAGCTGCCCACATTTGATTTTGTCCTACTTCTGTAACAACAATAGCCTCTCCCTTTGTTTTTTCATAGATTTTTTCAATCACATATTGGGGTACTATCTCATCATCATCCCATCTATATCTTAAAGGATACTTAGCCTTCCATTCTTTAATCTTTTCCCACCAAATTGGGTTATGCTTTGGCTCCACCATCTCATATAATTTTTCTAATGCTCTCTTAGCATCTGCCACAATAGGTATATCAACAGAAACATTTTTACCAATTTCTGCTGGATCTATATCTATATGAATTATCTTAGCGCTTGGAGCAAAAGTCTCTACTTTTCCTGTAGATCTATCACTAAATCTAACTCCTATTGCAATAATAAGATCACTTTCATTTATAGCATAATTTGCATAAGCAGCTCCGTGCATCCCTATAAATCCACAACATAAATCATGATCTTCTGGTATAGAACCTTTTCCCATTAATGTAGTTACTACAGGAGTATTAATTTTTTCTGCAAATTTAATAAGCTCTGCAGAAGCATCTGAAGCTATTACTCCACCACCTGCAAGTATAATTGGTCTTTCTGACTCTTTTATTAATTGAACTGCTTTTCTAAGTTGTAATGGATGAGGCTCATAATTAGGACGATACCCGATAAGTTCTACTTTTGCAGGTACATTGTATTCAATTTTTGCAGAAAATACATCTGCTGGAATATCTATTAAAACAGGACCTTTTCTACCTGTTTTTGCTATATAAAAAGCTTCTTTAATTATTCTTAATGCTTCACCTGGATCTTTCAAAAGATAATTATGTTTAGTTATTGGCATAGTTATACCACGAGTATCTACCTCTTGAAATGAATCTTTTCCTATAGCAGAAGTTCTTACCTGTCCAGTTATAGCTATAATTGGAGTAGAATCCATGTATGCTGTTGCTATTCCTGTTACTAAATTGGTAGCTCCTGGACCAGAAGTTGCTACACATACACCTACTTTGCCTGTTGATCTTGCATAACCATCTGCAGCATGAGCAGCACCTTGTTCATGCCTCACTAATACATGCTTAAGGGTAGAATTATACAAAGCATCATAAAAACCTATAACAGCACCACCTGGATAACCAAATAATATTTCTACTCCTTCTTCTTCCTGTATATATTTTATTATTGCTTCAGCTACTGTCATCTGCATGATATTTATACCTCCTTTCTTAAAATAAAAGCTTCTCAACCACATAAGGGTGAGAAGCTCCCACGGTACCACCTTTATTGCCTTAAGATAATTTTATACTTAAGGCCTCTCTTCTCTTTAACGCAGAGATACGTGAAATCCTACTAAAAATTTCAGATTTCAAGCTCTGAGGCGAGTTCTGTAGACTGCAACACCAGGTCACACCCACCCCTGGCTCTCTGTAAAAAGATGCAAGTCTACATACTACTCCTCTTCATCGCCTTTGATTTTATGTGTTTAGTCAGAAATATTATCATACAAAATATTTTTTGTAAAGGGGGTTAAGGGAAATTTTTATTTGAATTTTTCTATTTTTATTTTTACTTCCGATAATATATATTATGTAAAGTTATTTCATGATAAAAAAATTAGATTAGTTATTTAATAAAAACCCAAAAGTTTGTTATAATATAGCAATTTTTGGGGTATAATTATTTAAAAGTAAAAATTATAAATAAAGGGAGTAGAGAGTATGATAACTAAAAAAAGGGTGAGGGAAAAGGGGGATATAAGTTTAATAACAGCTTTAACTCTTGCTATTTTTGTAACCGCGCTTATAGCCTTGCTTCTAAATCTCCCTATTGAGCAATCCTATTTCACACGGAGAAATCAAGCAAGAGATCAGGTTTTATATGCCACTCAAATAGGAATTAAAAGTATTTTAACTACTGCAAGATATTACTTGAAAGAAGAAATAGGTAAACTTAAAGTTTCTGAAATTACAGAAGATAGAATGAGAAGTATACTATCTTCATCAAATCCAAATTTTATAAATACCATTCAATTTATATATACAAATACTGCTCAGGTAGATCCTACCACAGTATATTCTTTAAACAGTTACTCTTTTACTTTATCTGCTTATTCTGCAAGCGTTAGAGGTGGAGTTACCGATTATATAACCTATACATATAATTACACCATTGTATGTACAGGTAGGAAAGTAAATTTTTCACCTTTAGTTACTCTTACAGTTACTGTTACTGGTAAAATTGAGGGGGTTATACGAAGAGAAAATTTTGCAAGATTTGCCTTATTTACAGATTTACACCAAATGGCTGACGGAACAACGGTATGGTTTACAGATAGAACAAGATTTTATGGGCCAGTTCACACCAATGGTGAATTTGCTTTTGCTTATACCCCACAATTTTTTGATATAGTAACATCATCTGCAACAACTGCTTTATTTTATAATGGTGGTAATACTAAAAGACTTGCTGCAGATAGTAATCCTCCAAGAGATGTTCCGTACTTTGCACAAGGCTTTATAAGAGGTGCAAGCAAAATTGATCTTCCACCTACAACATATACTCAGCTTTATGCAGCACTATCATATTTCCCTGGCGATGTTTTTCCGACTTATTCTCCAACATACTCTGTCGTTAGAAGCTACTTAGGTCTTCCTATTAACAACAATCCTCCTCCAGATGGTGTATATACTATTACAATTGCAAATGGAGGCGGTATATACGTAAAAGGAGATGCAAGTATAGAATTTGGCAAAGATTCATCAGGAAGAGCGGTTTATACTATAACTCAAGGGAGTAATACATATGTTTTTACCATTGATCTTGAAAATAATAAAACTTATGTAAAAATAGGGAATAATACTATTGTAATAAATAAAGTTCCAAATGGAGTCATATATGTGGATGGAAACATAACAAGTATAAAAGGGTTAATTCAAAAAGATCAAAGATTATCTGTTATTGCAACATACACAATTACTATTACAAATAATCTTATTTATGAAGATGATCCAAGAAATAATCCTAATGCAATTAATGTCCTTGGACTTTTAGCACAAAATGGAAATATATGGATTGATACTAAAAATCCAGATGGTTCACCTCTTATGGATCCGAATATTCACGGAGTATTAATGTCACCAAATGGAGTAGTTCAAGTAATGAACTACAATACAAGATCTCCTGCAGGTTATGTACATTTACTTGGCGGAATTATATCAAAGAGGTACGGAGCATTTGGTACATTTTCTACAGATAGTAACGGTAATCCTATACCAAAAACAGGTTACGGTAGAGATTTCTGGTATGATTATAGAATGCGTACTGGTTATGCTCCTCCATACTTCCCTACTACAAATAGAACAATTCAAGAAGGTAATCCTCAAACACAGAGATGGATAACTATAGATTCGTGGGTGGAGAGTTGGAGATGAAAGATTTAGATAGAATATTGCTCATAATCAGTATAGCCATATTTATAGTTATTCTCATATTTAGATTAATACCTTCAAAACCTGAAGAATATTCATCTATGGAAATAAAGAGTAAAGTAGAAAGGGATATAAATTTAGAGCTTGAGGAGAAAAATACATATACAAATCAAATTAAAACTAAGGAAGAAAACAAAAATAAAAGAGGTCCTTATCCTCCATTCGTGGAGTTTATTGAGTAATTTTAGGGGGTGATGGGTTTGAAAAATAAAAGAGAGAAAGGACAATCTTTAATTGGTGTGGTAATTTTTGCTATAATTTTGATGATTCTTGTTTTGGGAGCAACAGGGGCAACAGTACTAAGTTTTTCTTTAAATAAAAGATTAAAAGACAGAGCTGAAGCTCAAGATATAGCAAAAAATATTATAGAAACAATTAAGGTTTGGGCTGGAAACAGCCTTGATAATTTTCAAGCTATAAAAGAAAATGAAAAACCAGGTGCTCAAGGAGCAATACCAGCAATACCAACCATATCTCCTGCTATTCCAGCAGATCCATCTTCAGGTGATATGATATATACACAATTTCTTAATATACCTCAAGTAAATGGATCTCCCAAATATGCTATACAATTCTTAATTAAAGATTACTATCAACCTGGAACTTCCACAGTCATACTAAAAAGAATTACAATAAGGGTATATTATGCAAATAGAAATGGAAAAATTGATACTAATTTTCATAAACCGGGATCTGGAAGTCCTCCAAAAAGATATGAAAATCCATTAGCTGAGATTGTAGGAGTAATATCAAGACCATGAAAAAAGGAATGTCTTTACCTGAATTAATAATATCTATTACAATTCTTTTCATAGTGATAACTGCTGCTTTTAGTATGTGGTTTTCTATACAGAGGGACCTTATCATTCAAAGGCTTGATAGAGAGATGTCAGATCAATTATCTACAGCAAAATCTCAGATTTTAGATTCAGTTTTAAAAAGTATTTTCATATATCCTCCTGATGCAAGTATTGTTTTGAGAGATAACTCTCGCTTTAATTTAAATATAAATGAAAAAGTATCCTATAATAAATTATTAACTATCACACCCACATCAGGAGGATATTATTTAAATGCATATTTGACTGTCCCAAGAAATCCCCAAGATACCTTATTACCAAATGCAAGAATGCTTCTTTATTATAGAAAATGTATAAATTGGACTCCCCAATATACTACTTTCACTCTAACAGTTGTAGAAACAGGAGGAACAAGAGTTGTAAAAGTAGCAAAAATAATTAATTATCCTACAAACTTGACATTCACTACTGGTGAAGGACCAAAGGTTATAGCTGATTATATATTAAATAATGGGTTTACAGTAAATTATTATGTTATTGATATAACCTCATCTTATACATATACAACGTATACAAATACCATAACCTCAAGAAGTATAAATATACAACAAGTAGAAATAACTATAAGTGCTCAAAGAAGATATCAAAATATCTACAGAAATAAAGAGATAAAATTTAAAGGGGCGGTCTTTTTAGAAGAGCTTCCTATAGCCTATTAAATTTTCATTCTTAATTTATAAGAAATATTTCCTTTTCTTAATATTATCTCTCCCTTTTCCACATCTATTTTATAAATCTTATACCCATCTATTAAACTTCCTTCCTCTAAAACTATACCTTTATCATCTCCTTCTTTTTCAAGAATAACTAATCCTTTTTCCTCACCTTTTAAGATACCCTTAAGCTCATATGGAACTCTCTCCTCGAAAGATTCTTTTTTCTCTATAAAAGGATTATTAATTGGGTTTAAATCTTGACTCGTATTTATCTCTTTATTTTCCTTTACTTTTATAAGGGGTGCAAAGGGATCATCTCTCCCGAGGACTAATTTGTAACTTTTTAATGGTTTTATCTCATAAGGTTTTATATTGACATTTTTATCTGTTTCTAAGGATGCATTTTTCACATTTATAATTTCTATATGCTCTTCCTTAGGTAGCATTTTATCTACATTTAAGACTAAATACGCATTTAAACCCATGGATATTATCAATAATGACCCTAAAAAATAGTCTAATTTATTCATTATTACTCCCCTCCCCTAAGAATATATATATCAAAGGACGTATATAAAATAAGCTTACCATCCTCATTATTTGTTAATTGTATCTGGGTAAAACTTATAGGATAGTTTTGGTTATAAAGATCTCTAAAGAAATCCAAAAATTGATTGTAGTTTCCTACTAATCTTAATTCTATGGGTAGTTTCTGCATTTTTAAGGGAAAATTTTCAGGTAAATCTTTCACGTCTTCCATATCACCTGGTTTTATTTCAAAAGATCTTATATTATTTTTCTTTATAACTATACTTAAATCTTTATAAAAGATGGGAATTTCTTCCTCTTTTAGAAAAAGAAGATTTCTCTCAGCAAAAATTAATTTTTTCCTCTCCTCTATTTTATTTAATGTATCTCTCAGAATATTTAAACTCTCAATAGTATTTTCTAATTCTAATCTCTTATTCCTATAAAGACTCTCCAGCTTATTTACTTGACTATATTTGGGCATTATAAAAAGGATTAAACCCAAGAGAAATATTAATAGAAAAATATAAATATGAATTTTATCCCTCATTTTAAAAACCCTACCATTCTAAATTTTTGAATTGGTTTATCTCCAATAATTTCTAAAATTGAACCTTCTAATTTTATGTTTTTAATTCTTTCATATTGAGATAAAGCAAGCATGAAATCTGCTATTCCTTCCGTATCAAGACTATATCCTTCAATAATAATTTTTTTATCTAAGCCAATCTGAAAATTTGTAAGCCAACAACTCCTCGGGATAAAATTTTTAAGATCAGAAAGGAATAAAAAAGGTAATGCTACAGATGATCTTTCATCAAGCCATCCTTCCAAAGTTTGCAACAACAAATTTCCATCATCTACCTGTTTTCTTAAATTAAGAATCTGATCATTATATTTTGCTATCTCCTGATTTAAACTTTGTATTCTTCTATTTAAATCTTTAATTTTAAGATCTAAATAGAAATTTAAAGGAAATAGTAAAGATAAAGATAAAAGTAGAGATAATAAAGAACGGGTAATTAGCTCTTTATCAATACCTATTTTAAATTTTATAAAATTAAGATCTGGTACAACCTTCTCTCTATAAAGAATTGAACCTAAGAAGGGTAAACTTGTTTCTTGTATTAAGCTGGTATTGAAGGTTAAAGATAAATTTTCTAATAGATTAACTCCTACACTTAAAAACCTATCATCTTCCCCTACAATAACAACTGATTTTTCTTCCATATCAAATAATCCACTATTTAAATAAGTAATCAGTTCTTCTTTCCAACTTATATAGGCAGGATCTACCCCTAAGGAATCTAAGTTTGTAAAATCATTAATGCCAACACTTAAGTTTATAAAGGAAGATAATTTTCTATTATTCAAAAATATAAGATCTGTAGTATCATTTCCAATAAATATGACAGAGCTGATATTTTCCTTTTGTATATACAATAGATATCTCAAAATTGATAAAGAGGTGGGCTCAAAACGAATAAGAGATATTTTATTACTTTCAAAAATATCTTTAAAAGAGTCTATTATAATCTTAGGTAAAGTTGCAACAATAAGCTTTACTTTATCTTTATCATTTGATATGGGAGAAAAAGCTACAGAATAATTATCTAAGTCTATACTCTGAGATTCTTCTAAATCATCCAAAATGTAGGTTTCAAGCTCTTTAACGGGCATCTTTGGATACTCTACAATTCTCATCATTATATCTTTATTCTCAAAAGAAACCACTGCATTGTTATCTTTTATTTTATTCTTTTTTAAAAAATCATTTAATGTTTTCTTTATATCTTCTATGTCCCTTTTTCTATTCCAAAAATCCCCTTTTGGTATTTCAAGGCTATATTTATTTTTCAATTCAATTTTTCTGCTTTTAATATCTACTTGTCCTATATTTAACCTTCCATCAACCCAATGAATTGAGATCATATCATTCCTCCGTCCATTGATTAATAGTAAGAGAATAAGGAACAGAGGTTCCTGTTCTTACTCCTTCTATATCTAAGGTTCTTGTATAGATATATCTTTCCCCTGTATATACTGATTCTACTTGAGCTGTTGCATAAATTACAAAGGAATTACTTGTGTTATCAAAATTATATTCCAATCTTGCAGTTCCCCAAAAACCTGTAAAGGAAAAGGTATAAGTATTGGAAAAATATGTTGCTGGATTTGCCAGCCATGTTAAACTATAAAGGGCTATTTCTGCTACCCCTTCTGCAAGGTATAATGCTTGTTTTTCCCCTATTTGGGCAGAAATACTTTTAATATTCCCCTCCCACATAGATATAACTCCACTTATAACTAAGCTAAGTATAGCAAAAACTAATAAAACTGCAACTAAAATTTGTCCTTTTCTCATGGCATTATTGAATTTTTGGAACCTGGAGTACAATATGAATTATAATATGTGTTTGTACCAATGTTTTTTAACAAATAACTATAATTTAAATTTGTACTACTACCCCAATTATTTGGGTCTTGAGAAACACCGAATATATTTTTTCTTTCTAAGGAGTAATAATAGTAATAATAGTTTGGTGGATTTGCAGTATAAATCATATATCCCCCCCATGTATTAGAATAATTTACTTGATCTATAATATTTCCATAACTATCCTTTAATACTACACTTCCAGAGGTATTAGGCAAAGGTGTTGTACCACCAGCAAGGCCAGTATTTGAAGTTCTTATATAAGTTCCTGAAATATTGTATGATTTATTAAGTGTTGATTTACTTCCACCAATTATTACATAACCATTAGGGGGTATATTCCATGACCCTGAGATAAGGGTATTAAATCTATTATTATTTATACTCCAATTTTGAATATTTATTGTCTGATTGGTAGGATTATATAATTCAACAAATTCCATGTTTCTTTCTGCTTTATTTGCACCATTTTTATCTTTTGTAGAAGGATAATACATAATCTCTGTAATTATTAATCTTGGAAGTAGACAATACACGTAAACTTGCGAAGGACTTGTTGTAGAATAATTTAAATATGGACTATTTCTCCAATTTGATGGATCATTGGAAGGAGCGGATATGGATTTACGAACTAATGAATAATAATTAGTCCCAGATGGATAGCCACCCCAAGTGTAAGAATAATTCACTTGATCAATTATGTTTTGGTTATTATCCACTAAAATAATAGATCCTTTATCATCTGGTAATTCAGTATCTCCTTGGTAAAGTCCTCTTTGTTGTGTTTTTAAATATAAATAAGAGGAAGGAAGATTGTAAAAGTTGGGTAAATTCGAATTGCTTCCACCAATAATTGCATAATTATTTGGTGGTAATGAGAAGCTATTTGATGGGCTATTAGTTATTAATGCGGTTTGATTAATTCTCCAACCATATAAATTAATAGTATAAGTATTTCCATTATATATAACAATAAATTCCATATCTTGCTCATCCTGAATATTTCCACTTTTATCTCTTGGTGCAGGATAATACATAATCTCAGTAATATATACACCTGAAACTTGACTTTGAACCTGTGCTCTTAAAGATACTAAAGTCACATATTTTTCATTGTTATCCATGACAAGAGTAATAGACAATGTCCTTATAGTAGATGTTAATGTGGTATAGGTACCGTTAAAATCATAACCAATAAATCTTAATTCTTTTATAGGACCTGCCTGAATATCTCCATCAACTGTAAAATAATATTTACCATTATATAATGTGTAGGAGAAACTTCTTGTATCCCCCGTACAAAGCTGAATAGTGAGTCTACCAAAAGTATCAGTAGCAGAACTTATATCTAATACTTGAGAGCCTTGCCTTATTTCTCTTGTTAATCTATCAAGAATTATTTGAGCATTTGAAAATATTTCTTGAGACTCTTGTTTTCTGGCAAAAAGATCTATGGTCCCTATAAGAATATTAGCAAGAAGAAGAGCGATCATTCCTAATATTAAAACCCCTATGATTACCTCAATTATGGTTAAGCCCTTCTTCATATTATCTTCTCCTTGAAATTAAACTAACAAGAATTGACTTACCCTCAAAATCGTCTAATATATTGTTATTATTTATATCATTCCAAACTGTGATAGTAAATTGTCTTAGTGAATTTGTAATATCGGTAATAACCATTGTATAAATATAGCTTGTATACCCAATACTTGCAAAATTTCCAGAAACAGAAAAAGAAGCTGTCCAATTTGCTAAAATAGTTCTTTTATAATCTTCCATTACTCTTTCAGATAATTCCAAACATGTACTTTCAATCTTTTCCAGATCATCCTCATTTAAAATATGATATAACCCAACTCCAAAGGATGCCATAAATATACCTATAAGAAGTATTGATATTAAAACTTCTAAGAAGGTGAATCCCTTTTTCATGGACCTTGTACCTCAATAAAACCTAAGGAGTTTATCTTTATAGTAGAAGTATAATTATCAATCGTTAATGTTAAAATAGCATATGTTTCTGTATCATCAGCAGTTAAATAGCCGTCTCTATCAAAGGAAAATAAAGTAGCAGTTGTATTTACTGAAATCTTATTAAATGATCTTGTTACTATATTTCCTTTATCATCAAGAAAGGTATAGGAAGTGTATGCTGAAGGAGAGATTGTTAATGTCCAAACAGTCTTATTTATTATTGCCCTTTGTCTTATATATCTTATATCCTGAGTAAATTGATTTATAGTATTTTGTAATAATATTTTAGAGTCTGGTTTACTTAATACGGATGTATAGGCAACCCATAAAAGGATCCCCAAAATAGATATTACAACTATAACCTCTAAGAATGAGAACCCCTTTTTCATATTTTTATTTTATCAAATATTTAAAAGTTTTTACAAGAAATATTAAAAACTTACCTTTCCATTTTTAAAAAATCTTATAACTCTTTTTGAAAGAAAGGTGGAAAGAGATATTTCTCCTTCTGGATAAATATTGCCATTTTCAAAATAAAAAGTATAAGTCCCTGTTGGACTATCTGCTTTTATTCCTGATGGTATAAGGTGAGGAGAGAGATAAGTTTTTTTAGTTTTTTCTCCATACATCCAATAAAATTGAATAGAGTTTGTCTTAGGAGAAAAGTAAAAATTATAGACTATTTTTTCATTTTTTAGAACTGAAAGCTGTAGAGCATAATTTGCATTTATAATAATCTCATGGGAAATGATATAAGCTTGAACTCTAAGCCACACAAATATATTAAAAAGCATATATAAAAGGATTAATAGAACACTTATAAGAAAAGTATATAATAATGGTCTTTCAATTTTTTTAAGAATATCTATAATTTTATTCATCTATTAATAAAAAGCCCCGAAGGCAAGCTTCGGGGCGAAAAATATTACATGTTAAATTATGGAGCAGTATATGATAATGTGTAGGAAAGAGCAGTACCTGTATAATATAATTCATGAGCATTGTTAGGGGTCCAAGTAGCTGGTATAGATGCAACACCACTGTAGGTTAAATTATTATATGGACAAGTAGGTGTTTCAGAGAAATAGACTGTACTTGTCAAGAATTGATTAAACTCATCAATACTTAGAGGATATTTATTATTCTTATTTCTGTAATATTCTAAGCTTGTTCTTATTATGGCAATATTTGTTCTTTGTGCATTTCTCTTTGCGTCTGCTACTGCATCAAAATATCTTGGTAATGCAATAGCTACAAGGATTCCAAGAATAGCTACTACCACTAATAGTTCCAATAATGAAAAACCTTTATTTCCCTTCACTTAACTCACCTCCTTTCTTAAATTTAAAATTATTTTTCTTTATAAAATTATATCACAAGATACTTACTTAGCAAGTATTACTATCTTCTGAAAAGTCTAACCATATTAAACATAGGAAGATACATTGAAATAACTATAAAGAAAACCACAACCCCTAAGAATAAAGTTAAGGCTGGCTCTATAAGGGATGTTATTCTCTTTGTTCCAATCTCTATTTCCCTTTGAGAGAACCTACTATATTCTTCCAGCATAGAGTCTAATCTACCACTTCTCTCTCCTACTGCTATCATCTGTTTGAGAAGAGGAGTGAATACATTTTCATCGATAAGTTCAGATAGATTTCTACCCTCCAAAACTCCAGAAAGAATTTTCCTCAGATTTTCTGAAAAATATAGGCTCCCCATTACATCTTCAAGGATTTCTAAGGATTGAGTTATTAATATTCCTCCTGTTATAAGCACATAAAAAGTACTGGAAAATCTGTTTAATAATACTTTTCTCCAGAGATCACCTATTTTGGGTATATTGAGTTTAAATTCATCCCACCATCTTTTTATTTTTTTATTTTTTAAACTTTGTTTCACTCCAATGATGATTGCAAAGGTCAAAATAAAGATAATTAAAAGATTATTCTTTACAAAGTTACCTAAGGATATGGTAATCCTTGTGGGAAGAGGAAGAGGTACATTGGTTCTACCATATATCCTTTGAAAAGTTGGTACTACAAAGGTTAGCATAAATATTACAACCAAAACTGCAGCTACCATAACTATTATAGGATATGTGGTGGCTGATTTTATCCTTTCCCTTAGTTCATGTTGTTCATCAAAATATCTTGAAAGTCTCTCTAACATAATATCAAGACTTCCTGTAATCTCACCTGTCCTCACTAAGCTTATAAATATCTTAGGAAAAACATTAGGATATTTAGAAAGAGCCTCTGATAGACTCAATCCTGAATCCACATTTTTTCTTACATCATTAAGAATATCTCTAAAGTAAGGATTATTTGTTTGAGCTGATAGAGTAGTAAGACATTCTGTAAGGATAATTCCCGATCTTAAAAGGGTTGCAAATTGGGATGAAAATAATACAAGTTCTGGAAGAGTAACTTTCTTTTTATATGTTAAAGTTTTCCATAATGATGATTCTTTTTTTAAAGATACTACATATAATTTTCTTGATTTAAGAATTCTTCTTGCTTCTCTTTCATTACCTGCTTCAATTATACCCTTATATCTTCTTCCTTCAAGATCTCGTGCCACATATCTATAGGAGGGCAAATTAATCCTCCTCCCAAGCTATTACTCTACGTGCCTCCTCAATGGTAGTTATTCCTGATAGTACTTTTTCTCTTGCATTCATATGTAGGGTCTTCATTCCTTCTCTCAATGCCATATCCCTAATTTCATCAATAGAAGCTCTTTCATTTATTAACGTTCTTATGTTCTTAGTTATTTTTAATATCTCAAAAACTCCAGTTCTTCCAGAATATCCTGTATAATTACAAAATAGACAGCCTTTACCTCTTGCAAGCTTTATATTTTTTCCTTCTTCCTTTGGCAATCCAAGTTCTTCTATTTCCTCAGATGAGGGTGTGTACTCTTCTTTACAAGATAGACATATGGTTCTTACTAATCTTTGGGCTACTATACCTATAAGGGAAGATGCAATTAAAAAAGGCTCCAATCCCATTTGTATTAATCTTGCCACAGCGCTTACAGAATCGTTGGCATGAAAGGTACTTAACAATAAATGACCTGTTAAAGCAGCTTCAATAGCGGTATTTAAGGTTTCTGAATCTCTAATTTCACCCACCATTATAATATTTGGATCAAGCCTCAAGATATTTCTAAGTCCCATAGCAAAATCTATACCTATCCTTGGTTGTATTTGAATCTGATTTATTCCTGGAAGCTCATATTCCACTGGATCTTCTAAGGTTATTATATTTACAGTTGGTTTATTTAAAACATTTAAAGCTGAGTATAAGGTGGTGGTTTTACCACTTCCTGTAGGACCTGTTACAAGAATCATTCCAAAAGGTCTTTTAATAAGATGTTCAAAAACATTAAGATCCTCATTTGTCATGCCCAACCTATCAAGCTCAATAAGTACCTTTGATTTATCCAGTAATCTTATAACTACCATTTCCCCGTGGATAGTACCTACTGATGCCACTCTTAGATCAAAGATTCTATTTTCATATCTATAAGTAGCTCTTCCATCTTGAGGTCTTCTTTTTTCCGCTATATCCATCCCTGAGATTACTTTTATTCTTGTTACTACAGCATCTTGGATTTCCTTAGGAATACTCATAATATCATAAAGAATTCCATGAATTCTATATCTTACCTTCATCTCTTTCTCTTGGGGATCTAAGTGAATATCACTGGCATTTCTTGTAATCGCTTCATTAATTATAGAAGACACCAATCTAACAATAGGAGCCTCTTCAACACCTATTACGGGAGGAGCTTCTACCACTGTTTCTACTGGCATACTTTTTTGAAAGTCTTGAACAGCAGAAAGAGTACTTTTCTCTAAGGGGAAAAGTTTTGACATAATCTGATTAAATTCTTTATCAGTGGTAATAAACAATCTTATTGGTGCCTTTACTATTCTTCTTATTTCATTAACTACTACAGGGTCGATAGGAGGAACTATAGCAACATGTACTATTCCACTTTCTTTCTTTATAGGTATAAACTTATATTTTCTTAAAAGATTTTCTGGAAAAGATCCAGCTAATTTTTCATCAATAGGTATTTCGGATAAAGAAACATAAGGAATTTCACTTTGTCTTTCTAATACTTTTCCGATATCTTCAGGCTTTACATATCCTCTTTCTATAAGTATTTGTCCTAATTTAGCGCCAGTTTTCTTCTGTTCTTCAAGAGCTTTCTCTAATTGCTCTTTGGTTATAAGTCCTAATTCTAAAAGATATTCTCCTAAGGGCTTTTTCTCTTTCATAATTTATTTAATTCTTCTTCAAGAAGATTTTTTACCACATCTAAACTTGCTCTTCCTTTTGTCTCCTTCATCACCTGTCCTACTAAAAAGTTTAATACTTGTTTCTTCCCCTTCTTCCAATCAGAAACTGCCTTTTCATTATTTAATATAACCTTTTGAATAATCTCTTGTAAATAGGATGTATCGGATACTATTTTTAGTCCATTTTCTTCCACTATTTTCTCAGGATCTTTACCTGTGGTAAGATATTTTCTTAATACATCCTTTGCTACAGGACGAGTTATTTCATTTTTATCTACCATCTGTATTATTTTTATAAAGTTCTCAGGAAGTATATTTAAGTCTTTAAAGGAAATATTATTATCGTTCATATAACTCAAGATTTCTACAGATATCCAATTTAAAAGATTTTTAGGATTATTATATAATTCTAGAGACTTATCAAAAAATTCTGCCAATTTCTTTTCAGAAATAATTATTTCGACTTCAGTTTGTGATAAGCCTAATGCAAAATATTTTTCTCTTAATTCCTTAGGCAATGCTGGAATTTCCCTTTTTAATTTCCCTGTTATCTCTTCTGTTATGATTAAAGGTGGAAGATCAGGCTCTGGGAAATATCTATAATCTTCTGCTTCTTCTTTTCCTCTTAAACTTACTGTTTTTTGATTTTTTTCATCCCAATGCCTTGTTTCCTGGATTACTTGTTCACCCTTTTTCAAAAGTTCAATCTGCCTTTCAATTTCATATTCTAAAGCCTTCTCTAAGGAATAAAAAGAATTCACATTTTTTATCTCAGTTCTTGTCCCTAAAACTCCTTCTTGAGTTTGTATTGAAATATTGGCATCACATCTTAGAGAACCTTTTTCCATATCTCCACTGCTTATTTCCAAATATCTCAAGATTAATCTTAGTTCCTGTAAAAATATTCTTGCTTCCTTAGGAGAATTTATATCGGGTTCTGTAACGATCTCAATAAGAGGGATACCTGCTCTATTGAAATCAACAAGACTATAATCAGCTTCTGATAATCTATCCCCTACTCCTACATGTAATAATTTTCCAGCATCTTCCTCTAAATGAATTCTCTTAATTCTTATCTTCTTAACTTCTCCATCCACAAAAATTTCCAAATAACCATTCCTACATAAAGGTAAATCATATTGAGATATTTGATATCCTTTTGGTAAATCTGGATAGAAATAATTTTTTCTGTCAAATTTTGAGTAATTTGAAATCTCACAGTTTAAAGCTAATCCAGCTTTTATTGCGAATTCCACAGCTTTTTTATTAAGAACTGGAAGGACTCCTGGAAATCCCATACATACTGGACAAACATTAGTATTTGGTGGGACATTTTCATGATCTGTACTACAAGAACAAAAAAGTTTAGTTTTAGTAGATAGCTGAGCATGTACTTCCAATCCTATTACTGGTTTGAACATGTTTAAGCCCTCTCCTTTTGAGGAAGAGTTGGATATTTATCTGAAAAATCCATCATTTCTTGATATGCATAGGCAAATTGAAGAAGTCTATTTTCTGAGAAGAAAGTACTCATGAATTGAATTCCTACAGGAAGATTATTATAGAAGCCAGCAGGCATAGAGATGGCAGGGATACCAGCAAGATTTACTGGTATTGTCATTATATCAGTAAGATACATTTGGAGAGGATCGGATATTTTCTCTCCTAATTTAAAAGGAAGAATAGGACTTGTTGGTGAAACAATTATATCAACTTTTTTGAATGCTTCTTCAAATTCTCTTCTAATTAAATTCCTTACCTTTGTTGCCTTTAAATAATAAGCATCATAATATCCAGCACTTAAAGCGTAAGTACCCAATATTATTCTTCTTTTAACTTCACTTCCAAATCCATGGCCTCTTGTGTTTTTATACATTGATATGAGGTCTTCCGCCTCTTCTCTATATCCATACTTTACTCCATCGTATCTTGCTAAATTTGAACTTGCTTCAGAGGTAGCAATTATATAATAAACAGAAAGGGCATATTCTACGGAAGGAAGAGATATTTTTACTATTTCAACCCCTAAATCTTTAAATACATCAAAGGATCTATCAAGAACCTTTAAAACCTCCTCTGAAACTCCTTTTTGCCAAAGTTCTTCAGGAAATCCTACTTTCCATCCCTTTACACTTTTACCTAAATTTTCAAAATAATCTGGAATTTCGTAAGGGGAAGAAGTGGAATCCATAGGATCATGTCCAGCAATAACCTGAAGAATTGAGGCTACATCCTCCACTCTTCTACCAAAAGGCCCTATTTGATCTAAGGATGAGGCAAAGGCAACAAGTCCATATCGTGATACAAGGCCATATGTAGGTTTTAACCCTATAACTCCAGTAAAGGATGCAGGCAATCTTATAGATCCACCTGTATCAGATCCTATTGAAACAGGTATCTCTCCCGCTGAAACACAAGCTGCAGATCCACCACTTGATCCTCCCGGGACTCTTTCAATGTCCCAAGGATTTTTAGTAGGACCAAAGGCAGAATTTTCTGTAGAAGACCCCATAGCAAATTCGTCTAAATTTGTCTTTCCAATTATTATTGCCCCGTTATCTTTAAGTCTTCTTATGATAGTAGCATCATATGGGGGTATAAAATTTTCAAGAATTTTAGAAGCACAAGTAGTCCTGATATTTTTAGTAAGGATATTATCTTTTATAGCAATAGGAATTCCATAAAGAGGTAAATCCTTAGGTTTTTTCTCAAGTTCATTAATTTGTTTTTCTATTTCTTCATAAGGCACTGTAAGGAAAGCATGAATAAAAGGTTCCCATTCTTCTATCTTTTTTAAATAAAAATCTATTAATTCCCTTACTTTTATCTCATTTTTATTGTATAAATCTTTTATTTCTTTAAGATTTCTCATACTAATTATTCCCTTTTCAAAATTCTTGGAATTTTAAATCCGTCTTCCTCCACTTCAGGAGCATTCATAAAAATTTCTTCCTTAGAAATACTCTTTCTAACTTCATCTTCCCTCCATACATTAGATAGAGGTAATACATGTGCCATTGGCTCTACATTGGTGGTGTCTAATTCTTGAAGTTTATTAAAATAATCAAGAATACTTTGTAATTGACGAGAAAACAATTCTTCCTCCTCTGGCGTTAGATATAATCTTGCCAGATGAGCAGTTTTCTTTAATTGATTTTTAAAATCTTGCTTTTCCATAATTTAATATAAATGGCAAGCTACAAAATGATTTGGTTTTATCTCTTTTAATTCGGGCTCTATTTTTGAACATATATCCATTGCACTGGGACATCTGGGATGAAACCTACACCCAGATGGTGGATTTACGGGACTTGGTACATCTCCTGTAAGTACTATCTTTTTTCTTTTCTCTGCTAATTCAGGATCTGGTATAGGTATAGCAGAAAGAAGAGCTTGAGTATAAGGATGTAACGGTGAAGTATATAAATCTTCGTTTTCAGAAAGTTCCACAATCTTACCTAAATACATAACAGCTATCCTATCACATATGTGTCTTATAACAGCTAAATCATGAGATATAAACAAATAAGTCAATTTAAATTCTTTTTGTAAATCTTGAAGCAGATTTATAATCTGAGATCTTATAGATACATCTAATGCAGATGTTGGCTCATCTGCAACTATGAATTTAGGATTTAATGCCAAGGCTCTTGCTATTCCAATCCTTTGCCTTTGACCGCCAGAAAATTCATGAGGATAACGAGTTGCATGATAAGGAGCAAGTCCTACAAGTTCCAATAACTCCTGTACTCTCTTCTCTCTTTCTTTTGATGAGGATACTATTTTATGAACTTGTAATGGCTCACCTATTATTTCGCTTACAGTCATTCTTGGATTTAAAGATGAATATGGATCTTGGAATATAATCTGCATATCTCTTCTTATTCTTCTTAGAGAACTATATGGAAGTTTTGATATATCTACCCCATCAAAAATAATTTCACCATCAGTAGGATCTAAAAGTCTGATAATAGTTCTTGCTACTGTACTTTTTCCGCAACCTGATTCTCCTACAAGACCTAACGTTTCTCCCTTTCTAATATAAAAGCTTACTCCATCTACTGCTTTTACATCCCCCACATGTTTTGAAAATACAATACCTCTTTTTATTGGAAAATATTTTTTAAGATTTTTAACTTCTAAAATTACATCATCTGTATAGTTATTCATACTTTCACTCCAATTTCCTTAGCATAAAGACAACGAGAATAATGACCTGGTTCTACTTCAATTAAATCTGGTATTTCTTCTAAACATCTTTCTGTTTTATAAGGACACCTTTCAGCATAATAGCAATAATTTGGAAGGGCAACAAGATCTGGAGGTTGACCTTCTATAGCCTTCAATCTTTCTTTCCTTACATCAAGCCTTGGTACTGATTCAAGAAGTCCAATTGTATAAGGATGGGATGGCTTTTTAAATATGGTACGCACATCAGCATACTCAACTACTTTTCCAGCATACATAACAAGCACATTTTGACAACTTTCTGCCACTATCCCCATATCGTGGGTTATTAATATAAGAGACATTCCTAAATCTTTTTGAAGTTGCTTTATTAATTCTATAATCTGGGCTTGAATTGTAACATCTAAAGCAGTAGTGGGTTCATCAGCTATAAGAATTTCAGGATTACAAGACAATGCCATTGCTATCATTACTCTCTGTCTCATTCCACCACTAAATTGATGAGGATATTCATCAATTCTTTTTGAGGCTTCCGGTATTCTAACAATTTCCAGCATCTCAATAGCTTTCTTCCTTGCTGAAACTTTATCTAACTTTTGGTGAAGGATTATAGCTTCCATTATCTGATCCCCTATTGTAAAAACAGGATTAAGAGAGGTCATTGGGTCTTGAAATACCATAGATATTTTGTTTCCACGAACCTCTCTCATCTCCTCTTCTTTCTTCTTAAGAAGATCTTCTCCCCTAAATATTATCTCCCCACCAATAATCTTTCCAGGAGGATCTTGTATGAGTCTCATGATAGAGAGAGCAGTTACACTTTTACCACTTCCTGATTCTCCCACAATTCCTAAACTCTCTCCCTTTTTTAAACCAAAGGATACATCATCTACTGCTTTAACAATCCCTTCATCTGTAAAAAAATATGTTCTTAGATTTTTTACCTCTAACAAATAATCATCCACAACAAAGATTCCTCCGTTAGCTAATTAAAATAAAACCCTTCCCTGAGTACTGGGGAAGAGTTCATATTCTAATTTGGTGCCGAGGCCGGGATTTGAACCCGGACGGGCGAAAGCCCATAGCACCCTCAATGCTACGTGTCTGCCAAATTCCACCACCTCGGCATTTCTTGATTTTGATTATATAAATACTATAATCTAATGTCAAGATTCTGAGACAATTTTGTTATTTAGAAGAAGATTTTTTTGTAGTCTTCTCTTCTTTTGTTTCTGTTTTCTCACTCTCTTGAGATTTTTCTGATACTTGAGAGGTTTCAAAACCCCATATCTTTCTTATTTCTCTTTCTATCTCATCAGCAAGTTCTGGATGCTCTTTAAGATATGCTTTTGCATTCTCCCTACCTTGGCCTAACCTTATATCTTTGTATATATACCATGTTCCACTTTTCTCAATAACCTTTGCTTCTACACCAGCATCCAATATACATCCTTCTCTTGATATTCCCTCGCCATATATTAATTCAAACTCGCCTTCTTTAAATGGAGGAGCGACTTTGTTCTTTACAACTTTAACCTTTACTTTTGTTCCTGTAACCTCACTTCCTTCTTTCATTGATTCTGCTTTCCTCACATCAATACGAACTGAGGCATAGAATTTTAAGGCTCTTCCTCCAGGTGTAGTCTCAGGATTTCCAAAGAAAACTCCAACTTTTTCTCTTAACTGGTTTATAAATATGGCTACAGTTTTGGATTTGCTAATAACCCCAGTTAGCTTTCTCAAAGCTTGGGACATAAGTCTTGCCTGCAAACCTATAAAGGCATCTCCCATTTCTCCCTCAAGCTCTGCCCTTGGCACTAAAGCAGCTACCGAATCAATGACAATTACATCTACACTGCCACTTCTTACAAGAATTTCAGCAATTTCTAAAGCTTGTTCTCCAGTATCTGGTTGTGAAATAAGAAGGTTCTCTAAATTTACTCCTATTTTTTTTGCATAATTGGGATCAAAGGCATGTTCAGCATCTATAAAAGCAGCAATTCCACCTTGCTTTTGAGCAGAAGCAATGATCTGTAAAGCAACTGTTGTCTTACCAGAACCTTCAGGTCCAAAAAGTTCAATAATTCTTCCTCTTGGAACTCCTCCAACTCCTAAAGCATAATCCAGTGTAAGGATACCAGTAGGAATAACTGGTACCTCATATCTTTCATTACTTCCCAATTTCATTATAGAACCTTTTCCAAATTGCTTTTCAATCTGAAAAATTGCTGATTCTAAGGCTTTTTCTTTTTCCATACTTTAATACACCTCATAATTTTTTATATTTCTAAAAGTATTATAACAAGAGTACTTTTTTATAACAAGTTAAATTGAAAATTTTCGTCAATTTCATTTTTTAGTTCTTTAGATAAGAGACTTATTAGAGCTGATTTTGGAGATTTTCCATTATATAACACTTCATAAACTTCTTCAGTAATAGGCATATAGATATGATGTTTCTTAGAAAGGTTATAAACTGATTTTACTGTATAAACTCCTTCTGCTACCATACCATGAAGTTCAGATAATGCTTCCTGTAAACTTTTCCCTTCTCCAATATATTTTCCTACTTTCCAATTTCTACTTAATGTACTTGTGGCTGTAAGTACTAAATCTCCAAGCCCTGAAAGGCCAAGTATAGTAAAAGGATTAGCTCCAAATAAAATAGCAAACCTGTTAATTTCTGCTAATCCTCTTGTAATAAGACTTGCCTTTGCATTATATCCAAAATTTAAACCATCTGATATTCCAGCTGCTATTGCAATCACATTCTTCAGAGCAGAACCTAATTCTACACCCACCATATCATTGCTTCTATAGACTCTTATAAAATCCAAATTAAAAATATTTTGTAGAAATTTTGCTGTTTCAATACTTGGAGAAGCAATTACCATGGCTAAAGGTTTTCTTTCCATAACCTCTTTTGCAAAACTTGGACCTGAAAAAATAGCAACTTGCCCTTGTTCAATATTTAGCTCTTCCATAATTATTTCAGATGGCCTTTTAAGAGTTTCTATATCTATACCTTTTCCAGTGTTAACAAAATATGGAATATGAATAAGATAACACCTATTTGCTCTAATAAAATCTCTCAAGCCTTGAATAGGAATACTCAAAATTGCTATTAAAGTATCCTGTGTAGCTAATTCTATATCACTTGTAATCTTTAAATTGGGATTTAATTTATATCCTTGAAGATAAAAGATATTTTCTTTTTTTTCTTCTATAATTTTAGCCTTTTCACTATCTCGTACCCAAAGAGTTACATCATAATTCCTTTCTGATAATATATCTGCTAATGTGGTTCCCCAACTTCCTCCACCGAATACTGTAATTTTTATCTTTTTATTCTCCAATCTATCTTATGTTCCTCCCCTCTTATAAGTCTCTTAATATTAGGTATATGTCTATAAATAATAAAAAGACATATAATTACCACGCAAATCATATATACCATAACTGGTCTTTCTAAAGAATATAAAATAAAAGGATAAATTATAGCAGAAATAATAGAAGCTACTGATTTATATTTTGTTATGCTTACAATTATTATAGCAATTATTAAAACAGTCAAAGAGGTTTTAGGGAAAAGATAAAAAAGAATACCAAAAGAAATCCCTACACTTCTTCCTCCTCTAAAACCTGCAAATATGGGAAAAGAGTGCCCTATTACTGCAGAGATGATACATAATAAAATAGCTATATGGTCATTTTTAAGTATAGATACAGCAAGATATACAGCTAAAATTCCTTTACCTACATCCATCAAGGCTGTAACAATAGCAGGTCCCCATCCAAGTACTCTAAGAACATTAGTAGCTCCTAAATTACCACTTCCATGATTTCTTACATCTATACCCTTCCAAAGTTTACCTACAATTAAAGCACTGGGGATAGATCCTAATAGATAAGAAATCAATATTAGTAATATTTTGGTGGTCATAGGCTTTTACTCCCTCTTTCTCACTTCTATTTTTATAGGAGTACCAGTCCAAGAAAAATAATTTCTAATAAACTTTTCAAAATATTTTTGAACATTCTTATTCATGATTTCTGGCTCATTTACGAAAAAGACTATCTTTGGTGGGGCAGTTTCAACCTGTGTAGCATAATAAATTTTCAAGCTTTTACCTTTTTTTGAAAAAGAAACTCGACTTAAAGCTTCTTGAATTGCTACATTAATTTGAGATGTAGGAATTCTCATATGACTTAGTTCATACAATTTGTCTACCCAAGGAATAATCTTTTTCACATTATATCCAGTAAGGGCAGATGTAAATATAAAGGGAAAATAATCAAATGGAGAAATTAGACTTGGAACTATTTTTTCAAATTCTCTTCTTTCTTTTAAAGAGGGGAATAAATCAGTTTTATTAAAAACAATTAAGCAAGATTTACCCTTATCTTCAATATAATGCAAAATCCTTTTCTCTTGCTCTCTAATTCCTACTGAAAGATCAATAACCATGATAGCTACATCCAATCTTTTTATGGTATTTAATGTTTTTCTTACTGATAATTCTTCAAGCTCTTCTTCAATTCTTGAGGGTCTTCTTAACCCTGGAGTATCAAGTATCATGTATTTCTTTCCATTAAATTCCCATATTATATCTACTGTATCTCTTGTAGTTCCGGGAATTTCACTAACAATATTTCTGTATTTACCTATTAAGGCATTTACTAAGGATGATTTACCGCTATTTGGTCTACCTATAAAAGCAAATTTTATTAATTTTTCTTCTTTTTCTATTTCTACATTTGGGATTAGTGATAATATTTTCTCAATTAGCTCAGTAATATTTTGTTTATGAATAGCAGAGATAGGAAAAGGTTCACCTAAACCCAACACAGTAAAAGGAGAAAGATGAATTTCAGAATCAATTCTTCCTTCCATTTTATTTACTACTAAAATTATCTTTTTCCCAGATTTCCTAAGAATTTCAGCAAATTCAAAATCAAGAGAAGTAAGCTCTGATCTACCATCTACCACAAATAGTATAAGATCACTTATTTCAATTACTTCATCTATTTTTTCTTTAACCAATTCACTAAAATCATCATTTAATCCATATCCTGCTGAATCTATAAGATAAAAAAACTTACCTTCATATTCGCAAAGATGTACTAAAGGATCCCTGGTAACTCCAGGCTCATCAGCAACTATGGCTTTTTCCTCTCCTGCAATTCTATTAAAGAGGACAGATTTTCCTACATTAGGTCTTCCTACTATACTTACTACTGGGATCCCTTCTTCTATACCAAATGTATTTCTAAGGGATGATGTGTTTCTAATAATCTTAAAACCTCCTCTACAAAAAAATCTGGGGTAGACGTACCTGTTATAATACCAATTTTTTGTTTATTTTTAAACCATTCCAAATCAATGTCTTCTAAATTTTCTATATGATAAGTAGGTACATTTTTGGCTAAAATATTATACAACCTTCTTGTATTAGCGCTATTCCTCCCTCCAAGTACTAATGCCAATTCTACTATTTCTGATAACATCTTTGCTTTTTCCTGCCTTTTCTGAACCTCAGGACATATGGTATTAAAAATTCTTACTTCTTTCCCTTTAGTTAATAGTAATTTTATGATATCCTCCACTTCTTCCCAACTTTGTGTCGTTTGAATAACTATACCTATTTTAGGATATGACTCTACCCTCATAGCATCGTTAATATTTTCAATCACTATGCCTTTTTCTTCAGCATAGCTCATTATACCAATCACTTCTGGATGTTTTTTCTCACCAATAATCACTACTTTATAACCATTTTTTCTTAAAAATTCAGCCAATTTTTGCACCCTCTTAACTAAGGGACAAGTTGCATCAAAAATTTCGTTACCTAACTCTTTATATTTTTCTACCTCCTTATATGGTAAACCATGAGCTCTTACAATAAGCCTTTTTCCCTCTGGAGCCAATTCTTTATTCCATATTTTTATTCCTTTTTTTTCTAAATCCTCTATTACTTTTGGATTATGCACCAATGCACCTAATGTATATACCTCACCTTTTGTTTGTAAAACCTTTTCTGCTAAACTTATAGATTTTTTAACACCTGAACACCATCCATAAGGTGTTACTAAATATACCCTCATTTTAAAAGCTCCATAATACTTTCTTTAATTTTATCATTAAGATTTTTTATCTCTTCTTTTGTAGGTTTATTATTTTTTATAACAAAAATTGGTTCTCCTATTTTTATAGTAATATTTCCCCCTAATTGCGGAAATATTTTTCTTCTTCTCCAGATTTTTTCGGTACCTTTAATTCCAATTGGAAGAATTGGAAGACCATGAGTAAGAGCAAGGGTAGAAGCCCCATCCTTTATCTCAAGAAGTCCTTTCTCAGGATTTTCATTTCTTGTTCCCTCAGGAAAGATCACAAGTATCTCATTCTCTTTTATAAGTTTTTTAATTTTCTTCCATGTTTCAAACTTAAAATCCTGTCTATCTACATCTATAGCTCCAAGCCATCTTAGAAAAGGATTGAAAATTTTAGATTTAAAAAGTTCCTTTTTAGCAAGATAAAAAAGTCTCTTATCAAAGACCGCACCTATAACAATAGGATCCAATATACTGACATGATTAGCAACCACAATGAAAGAACCTTTGGGAATTTTTTCTTTTCCTTCTACTTTATAACCCCATAAAATTTTCAATAGAAATCTCACAACATGAATAATTATCTTATAGAAAAAATGAGAAATTCCTTTTTTAATTCTTTTCATTTTCTATCCTTACTTCTCTTAAAATTTGATTTATTATTTCCATTACTTTATTTGTAAATTCCTCTTCTTTACTTCTATTGTGCTCACCATCATATATCAATGGTTTTGAGTATATAACTTTTATTTTTCCAGATAAACGTGGAAGTTTTTTCTCAGGAGGCCAAATATTATCAGCCCCAATTATAGCTGTAGGAATTACAGGGGCTTTAGTTTTTGCTGCAAAATAACCAATTCCTCTTTTTATCTTAGCATCTCCTTTATCTCTTCTTAAACGTGTGCCTTCTGGAAATATTAATAGTACTTCACCTTTTCTTATTGCCTCTAAACCATCTTTTACAGCAGATAAATCAATATTTTCTCTTTTAACTGGAATTCCCCCCAAATACCTTGCAAATCTACCAAATATGGGATATTTAAAACGCTCTATTTTACCCAAAGCCTTAATAGGTCTTGGTAGGGTTGTAGCTATAACTAATACATCAAGACTACTCCTATGATTAGGAGCAATAATGACAGGTCCTTCTAACGGTATATTTTCTATACCATACACTTCCAAATTATAAAACCATTTTAGTAGTTTTCTAAAAACACCTGCAATCCTTTTATAAACAAATATTTGAAACTTTTCGCTATATCTCCTCTTTTTCATAGGGTACACCATCTGCGGAAGGAGGAGTTGATTTACCTACAGCACCAGCTAAAACTAACATGGTAAGAATATAAGGTATCATTTGTATAAATTGGGTTGGAATACCTACACCCTCCAATCTCATTCTTAAAGCTTCTGCTAGACCAAAAAGTAGACATGCACCTAAGGAACCTATAGGTTTCCAATTCCCAAATATCATAGCAGCAAGAGCTATAAAACCTCTTCCCCCAGTCATATTCTCCACAAAAACTCTTGCATGCTCTAAGGAAAGAAAAGCACCTCCTATACCACCTAAAATTCCACTTATAAGGACACCTATATATCTATATTTATAAACATTTACCCCTAATGTATCTGCTGCTTGTGGGTTTTCTCCTACCGCTCTTAGTCTTAAACCAAAAGCTGTTTTATATAGTATATATTGGGACATAAAAACGATAACAAGCATGAGAATAATCAGTGGAGAAAGATCACTAAAAATTAATCCTATGCCAGGAATTTTAGAAATAATTGGAATATCTATAGGCGTAAAACCCTCAATATGAGGAGAAGATCCCGCAGCTTTAAATATCAATCTTGATAAAAAAGTAGTACCTCCAGCAGCCAACATATTTAGAGCAGTACCACTTACTATCTGATTTACTTTAAATTTAATTGATACCACAGCATGAATAAATGCAATAATCGTACCAGCAATAATAGAGAATAATACTCCAATTAATGGATTTTTAAAAAAATATGTTCCAACTGCAGCAAAAAATGCTCCAAATAACATTATACCTTCCAAAGCTATATTCACTACTCCACTTCTTTCCGAAAAAACTCCTCCTAAGGATGCATAAGCAAGTGGAGTTGCCATTCTTATAGCAGAAGTTAAAGTTTCCCAAGCAAAAATTGTCTCAAGCATATATAGTTTTCCTCCTTTTTTTCAGAAAACGGATAAGTACTTCATTACCTACCACAATAGTTAATATTATGACTGCTTGTAAGACCGAAATTATTTCTCTTGGAATATGAGTAAAAACATCCATACCAATGGCCATCCTATCTAATGCACCAAAAAGAAGAGCAGAAAATATTATACCTATTGGATGATTTTTACCAAGAAGAGCAACCGCTATTCCAGTAAAACCAAGTCCATGGGAAAAATTATCAAGATATCTATATCTGTATCCTAATACATCGTTTATACTAGCAAGTCCCGCCAAAGCACCACTTATCAACATAGTTAGTAGTATAATATTTTTTACATTGATTCCTGCATTCTCTGAGGCGTGTATATTAAGTCCCAAAGCTCTTATTTCATAACCTAATTTAGTTTTCCATAATAAATAGTAAGTAAATATAACCATTAATATTGCAATTACTAATGCATAATTTACAGGATTACTTTCTGGTATATTTATACCAATTTTTTGAAAAATTGGGTATAACTTAGGTAATACTGCTGAAGAAGGCAATTTATCAGTTTGAGGTAAAGGATATAAAACTCCTCTTTCCCTAAAAGTATTAACAACTAAATAATTAGTAAGAGCATAACCTATCCAATTCATCATTATAGTATTAATAACTTCATGAACTCCTAATCTTGCCCTTAATAGGGCAGGAATGAAAGCCCATATAGCTCCACCTAATGCAGAAAAAATAAGAGTAATGGGCAAATGTAGAAAGGATGGAAATATGGGAGCTATATAAAGACCTGCTAAAGCAGATATTAATCCTCCAACAAGAATTTGCCCTTCTGCACCAATATTAAAAAGACCCCCTTTAAATCCAATAGCTACCGCTAATCCCGCTAATATAAAAGATGTGGTATTAAATAATACATATCCCCATCCATTTGGATTTCCAAGAGCAAAATTTATTACTTCTTTGTATGTTTCCCATGGATTATGTCCAAGTAGATAGATAATAATCCCACCAAAAAATAAAGCTATAAATATTGATATTAAAGGACTTATTATATTAAGAATTAAGTTTTCTATAAATTCCCGATTTTTCAAATTAATGCCTCCTTTAATTCAGTTTGCTTCTTAACTCCAGTCATATAATAACCTAATTCTTTTTCATCAACTTCTGATTGACTAAAAGATCCTACTATCTCTCCATTATACATTACTAAAATCCTATCACTTAAATTTAAAATTTCATCCAAGTCTGCGGAAACAAGAAGTACTGCTTTCCCTTGATTTCTGAGATCTACTAAGAGTTGATGAACAAATTCTGTGGCTCCTATGTCTAAACCACGAGTTGGTTGTGCTGCGATTAAAAAATCAGGTGAAAAGCTTAATTCTCTTCCTAAAACTATTTTTTGCTGATTACCACCTGATAAATTCCTAATAGGTATCTTTATGCTAGGAGTTTTTACCTGATATTTCTCTACAATTTCGTTTGCATGTTTATATACCTTTGAATAATCTATAAATATTCCTTTTGAAAATCTATCAAAATAGTGAAGTCCTAAAATACAGTTCTCTGCTACAGAAAAATCTAGAATCAACCCTCTTTTATGCCTATCCTCTGGTATATGACCAAAATATAGACGTCTTTGTCTAATCCTTTCCAAAGTTATATCTTTGTTTTTAAATAATATTTTTCCTTTTTTTAAAGGTAAAAGCCCTACTATGGCTTCTATAAGCTCAGATTGTCCATTCCCCTCAACTCCTGCTATTCCTAAAATTTCTCCCTCTCTTATATTAAAAGATACACCTTTAACTACATCCAATCCCTTTCTTCCCCTTACCCATATATCCTCAACCCTGAATATTTCTTTTCCTTTTTCTCTTTTTACTTTATCAACTTTAAGAAAAACCTCTCTTCCTACCATCATTTGAGCAAGTTCAAATTTATTTGTTTCCTTAGTATTTACTGTATTTACTAATTTTCCTCTTCTCATGACACTTACTCTATCAGATATATTTAGAACTTCATTTAATTTATGAGAAATAAATATGATGGTTTTTCCTTGAGAAGAAAGCTTCCTAAGAATAGAAAAAAGCTCTTCTACTTCTTGAGGAGCTAATACAGCTGTAGGTTCATCTAAAATTAATATTTCAGCTCTCCTATACAATAGTTTCAAAATTTCTACCCTTTGAGCCTCACCCACAGAAAGATTTTCAACCTTTTCATATAAATCTATTTTAAAACCGAGAGAATTAATAATATCATTTAAAGTCTCTTCAGCTTTTTTAAAATTTAAAGATATTCCATTTTTTACTTCTGACCCCAAAATAATATTTTCAATAACTGTAAAAGGCGGGATTAACATAAAATGCTGATGCACCATACCTATACCATAACTTATAGCAATTTTAGGAGAATTTATATTAACCTTTTTCCCATTTATATAAATTTCACCTTTATCGGGTTTATAAAGACCATATATTATCTTCATCAAGGTAGATTTTCCAGCACCATTTTCTCCAACAATCGCATGAATTTCTCCCTTATAAATAGTTAATGACACATTATCATTTGCAACAACTCCTGGAAAATATTTAGTAATTCCTTCTAATCTTATTATCTCTTCCACTTATTTACCTCCCCTATATAAACCCCCTCCCATAATGGGAGGGGGTAAGAATTGCTTTTTACTTTAGATATTTTGCTTTAAACTCTTCAAAGGTCTTATCATCATATGGAACTACAATTTTTCCTGATATTATATCTTTTTTAATTTGTTCAACCTTTGAAACTACACCTAAAGGAAGAAGTTTTGTTTTTTCGTAATCAACTCCACCATTCGCTGCACCAAAAACTCTAATTCCTGGCTTAAATTTTCCTTCCTTTACATCTTTTATAGTTTCATATACCGCTACATCTACCCTCTTTAACATGCTTGTAATAATTCTATCTGGCATAATCCAAGATTGGGGAGAATCTACTCCAATAGCATATTTTTTAGTTTCTTTTGCTGCCTCAAATACGCCTTCTCCAGATGCACCGGAAGCATGATAAATTATATCAGCCCCTTGTTTATATTGAGCTAAGGCTAATTCTTTACCTTTTACTGGATCTTTAAATGCATCTCCTGTTACTCCAATGTAATTTATCAACACTTTTACTTTTGGATTAACATATAATGCTCCAGCTTTATACCCTACTTCAAACTTGTGTATTAAAGGAATATCCATTCCTCCTACAAACCCAATAATGTTACTCTTAGTCATTAAACCTGCAATAACCCCTACTAAGAAGGATCCTTCATGTTCATTAAAAACTAAAGAGGAAACATTAGGAAGTCCCTCTATAACTCCATCCACAATGGCAAACTTTACTTTTGGAAAATCTTTAGCTACTGCTGTAATAGCATCAGTGAAAAGGAAACCTACACCAATAACTAAGTCATAATTTTGTTCAGCAAGGGTTCTTAATAACTCTTCTCTGTTTGCTCCTCCAGGACCAGGTTCTAAATCCTTTCCTTCCACTCTAAGTACTTTTATCGCTCTTTGTAATCCATTATATGCAGCATCATTAAAAGATTTATCTCCTCTGCCACCTACATCATATACTATACCGACTCTAATAGTTTTTGCAGAAAATCCTACAGAAGAAAGTAGGATAAGAGAAAGAACTAAGAAAGCAATTAAAAACTTACGCATAATAATTTAAACCTCCTCCATTGAGAAAATTTTTAAAACAAACAATTTTTAAAATCTTTGATCCTATGAAATGTCATCACCTCCCCTTAATACTCTCCTTGGTTTACCCTCTCCTTGGGACGCTACATAACCCTTTTCTTCTAATATATCTAAGATTCTTGCTGCCCTATTATAACCTATACTAAATTTTCTTTGAATATAGGAAGTAGAAATTACTTTTCTTCCCTTCAAAAGCTCTATCACTTTAGGAAGAAGAGGATCTTCAAATCCATCGAATTCTTTTTCTTCTGCTTCTTCTTTCTCTTCAAAATTAATAACATCATAATTTAAATTTCCAAAATTTTCTACAATATATGATACCACATTCTTTATATCTTTGTCTTCCACGTAAGGTGCTTGGAGCCTTATAGGATGACTGCTAGTTATAGGATGAAATAGCATGTCCCCTCTTCCTATAAGCTTTTCAGCACCTGCATCATCCAATATTATTCTTGAATCTATTTGGGATGACACCGCAAAAGCAATACGAGAAGGAATATTAGCCTTTATAAGGCCGGTTATTACATCTGTGGATGGTCTTTGGGTAGCAACTACTAAATGCATACCAGCAGCTCTTGCTTTCTGAGCTATTCTACATATTAAATCTTCTATTTCCTTTGGAGCTACCATCATAAGATCATTCAACTCATCTATAATAATTATTATATATGGAAGATTTTCTTCTATTTGAGATAAATTTTTATACTCATCTATGTTTCTTACTTCCAATTTTTCAAATATCTCATATCTTCTTTCCATCTCTGAAACTGCCCATCTTAACGCATGAACAGCTTTCTTAGGTTCAACCACAACTTTATGTCTCATATATTTACCCAAAAGTTTATTATACATTGATAATTCTACTCTTTTTGGATCTATAAGAATAAGATTTAAATTTTCAGGGGGGTTTTTATATAATAGGCTTAAAATTAAAGAATTAATAAACATACTTTTACCAGAACCTGTAGTACCTGCAATTAAAAGATGAAGCATTTCAGCAAGGTTACCAACCTTTATATTTCCAATCAAATCCTTTCCAAGGGCTATGGTCAATGGATGAACAGATTTTTTAAAAACATCACTTTCTAAGATTTCCCTTAGATATACTTTAACCGGCTTGCTCCTTGGAATTTCAACTCCTATAACTGATTCACCGGGAACTGGAGCCTCAAATCTTACACTTGGCACTGCAAGGGCTAAAGCTAAATCATTAGAAAGACTCAAAATTCTACTTACTCTAACCCCAGGAGGTATGGCTATATTATATCTCACAACCGAAGGTCCTATATTCCAATCTTTAACCTTAGCTTCTATTTTAAAACTTTTAAGGGTCTCTTCTAAACTACGAGCCACTTTCTCATAGTTCTCCTCATCATTTTTTTGAGCAGAGTAGGAAAGAATATTTAGAGGGATAGAAAATTCTTTTATAGCTGGCTTTTGAGAAATATTTATAGATTTGGCTTGCTCTTTAGTTTGTACCTTTTCAATATTTCTTTTTCTCTTTCTTTGTACTATTTCTTCTTCCTTTTGAACAGCCTTTTTTTTATTGAAAATATCAAAGGATGGGTAAAATAGAAATCCTAAAAATGAAAAGAATAAAGTTAACAATATATAACCACCTATTCCTACATATTGATATATACTAAAAGATAATCTTCCAACAAATTTTCCATAATTTTGAAGATTAAAAATCTGTATGAAGATAGAAATCAGAAACAATAGAGATAAAAAATAAAATGATAAAGCTTTTAAAATATTTGGTTTATAGTCTTTTTTAATAAGTAATAATGAAATACCTATAAGGAAAAGAAATAAAGGAATTAGGTATATACCAAAAACCAAAGTTAAAAAGTCTATTATAGTTTTCCCTAAACGACCACTTGCATCAGGGAATAACCAAGCCATGAAAATAAATATGACAATAGAGAAAATAATAATTCCTATAAGCCTATGCTTCTCCATAACTATATTTCCCATACTAAAGGAATTATTACAGGTTTCCTTCTTATTTCCTCATTAAAAAAGTTTTCAAGATAGGTCTTAACTAATACTTCCTTACTTATGTTACCATTTTTAATCTTCTTTTTAAATAATTCTCTAACCACTTCTTTAGCTTCCTCTATTAATTCTTCAGATTCCTTCATAAAAATAAAACCTTTGGATATTATCTCAGGTCCCTCAAGAATTAACCCTGTAGCACTATCTAATAAAATACCTATTACTAATACTCCATCCTCTGCTAATGCTCTTCTTTCTCTAAGAACAATGTTTCCAACATCTCCCACACTCAACCCATCTACATAAACATTAGAAAGTTCTATATGATCAACTATTTTAGCTGTTTGTTGATCTAATTCCAAAACATCACCATCTTCCAGTAGAATTATTCTATCTTCAGAGAAACCTAAATCTTTGCCCAACTTCTTAAGCAATACCAAATGCCTATACTCACCATGATAAGGTATAAGATATTTAGGTTTTAGAATATTTATTAAAAGCTTTATCTCTTCCTGAGCAGCATGACCTGAAACATGTACACCTGCATCTTTTCCATATATTACCTCAATTCCTTTTCTAAAAAGCTGATCTACCAATCTATACACAATTAACTCATTTCCTGGTATAGGCTTTGTAGCAAGAATAACAGTATCTCCAGGTCGCAAAGAAAGTTGTTTATAAGAATGATTAGTAAGAAGTGATAACGCTGAATAAGGTTCACCCTGACTTCCAGTGGAAAGTACCAAAACCTTTTCAGGAGGAAGATTATTTACATCTCTAATATTCATAATGAGATTATCTGGAATATCTAAGTATCCTAACTTCTTTCCTACTTCTATATTGTTTATTAGGCTTTTACCAGCAATAGCTACTTTCCTACCAAATTTATAAGCCATATTTATAGCTTGTTGAATTCTATGAAAGTTAGAAGCAAAAGTAACAAGAAAAATTCTACTTTTCGTAGATGAAAATATATTTTCAAAAGTACTTTTAACAAGACTCTCAGAAGGAGTTATACCTGGTTGTTCAATATTCGTAGTATCACAAAAAAGGGCAAGAACTCCTCTTCCAGCAAGCTCAGCCATCTTTTTAAAATCAGGGGTTATACCGTCTATAGGATTTTGGTCAAATTTAAAATCTCCACTTATAACAATTAATCCTTCTGGTGTATTAATAGCAAGTCCAACAGTATCTGGTATACTATGAGTTTGCCTGAAGGTTTCAATTATAAAGGGTGATATTTCTACAGAATCTCCAGGTACAACCTTTATCAAGGTTGCCTTATAGCCAAATTCTTCCAGTTTTCTCTCTATAAGCCCTAAGGTTAAAGAAGTTCCATAAATAGGTACATTTATATCTTTTAATATATATGGTAGAGCTCCTACATGATCCTCATGCCCGTGAGTTACAAAAATAGCTTTAACTTTCTCTTTATTAGCAATTAAATATGAAATATCTGGAATTATGAAGTCAATACCCAACATGTCACCATCAGGAAACATTAATCCTGCATCCACAACCAAAATGCTATCCTGGTATTGGATAGCCAACATATTTTTCCCAATTTCTCCAAATCCACCAAGAGGTATAATCTTTAGCTTATCCTTCATTTATTTCAAACCCATACTCCTTCAATACTTTTATAAGCTCAGCTCTACTTTTTGCATCAATAGGACTTAGTGGTAGTCTACAATTACCCACATTATATCCTAATAAATTTAATGCCTCTTTCAAGGGAATAGGGTTAGTGGTTACAAAAAGTACCCTAAATATGGGTAAAAGCTTTAAATGTAATTCGGATGCTCTGTTTATATCACCCTTAAAATAACTATTTATCATTTCTTTTATTTCTTTTCCAACTATATGGGATGCTACACTTATTACTCCATCTCCTCCTACACTCAAAAGGGGTAAAGTCATGGAATCATCTCCACTATAAAGTAAAAAGGGGCGTGGTAGAAGTCTTCTTATAGTAGAAATTTGATTCATATCACCACTTGCTTCTTTAACTCCCACAATATTCGAGTAATCATTAGCTAATCTTTTTAATGTTTCAGGAAGAACATTTACTGCTGTTCGAGATGGGATATTATAAACAATGATTGGTAAAGAGGTCTCAGATGCTATCTTTGCAAAATGCAAGTATAATCCATCTTGAGGGGGCCTATTATAATATGGTGCAGTAGCCAAAATACCATCTACCCCTATTTTTTCTGCTTCCTTTGTTAACTCTACCGATTCTTTTGTACAGTATGTGGTTGTTCCTGCAATTACTTTAGCTTTATTTCCTACTCTTTCTTTTACTCTTGCAAAAAGTTCCAATTTTTCTTTCTTAGTTAATGTGGGTGCTTCACCTGTAGTACCAGATACAAGAATACTATCACTACCATCTTCTAAAAGCTTATCTACTATTCTATCCACTTCTTTCCAGTTTATTTCATCATCATTTCCAAAAGGTGTTATCATAGCAGTTATTAATGAACCAAAATGAGTCATAAATATTACCTCCCCTCTATTCTAAAAAGCTTTCTAATCCATAAAAGAAACCATCTCTTTTTACAATCTCTCTTAAAGCCATAAGGACACCAGGAATATAACACTCTCTACTCAAAGCATCATGTCTAATAGTAAGGGTTTGGCCTATACCTCCAAATATAATTTCTTGATGAGCCACAAGTCCAGGAAGTCTTACACTGTGAATGTTTATACTTTCCACTTTTCCCCCTCTTGAACCAGGAATTTTTTCTATCTTTGTAGCATCCTTATGGGTTAGATTATATTTTTTCATTTCTTGAGAAAGAAGTTCAGCAGTTAATAATGCTGTTCCCGAAGGAGCATCAATCTTCTCGTTATGATGCAATTCTATAATTTCTACATCAGGAAAATATTTTACTATTTGTTTTGCAATCTGCATCATAAGAACTGCACCAAGAGCAAAATTAGGTGCAATCAGTATTGAAGTTTTATTTTCTATAGCTAAATTCTTTATCTCTTCTATCATTTCTTTAGAAAGTCCTGTTGTTCCTACAACCATTCTTCTACCTTTTGATAAAACCTTCTTTATGTTTTCATAAGCTGCTTCTGCTGTTGTGAAATCTACTCCTACATCAAAATCTTCTTTTACTTCGTCAATTGATCCTACCACATTTAATGAGATTTTATCGGTACTTATAATTTTTCCGTATTCTTCTCCGGTAAATTTAGGATCTATTGCTCCTACAAGTTGCATATCTTCTGCATCAACTATAGCCTTTCCAATAACTTTTCCCATCTTACCACAAGCCCCAAAGAGAACTACTTTAATCATATTATTCTCTCCCCTTTTAAAAAATTTTTCATTTGAGAATCTAAAGTACCTATTACTGCCAAAGAAAAAGGCTTGTTAAATATATCTACTATAGTATCATTAACATCATCTATTTTTACATTTCTAATCTTTTTAATCTTTTCAATCCAAGGGAAAATTCTTCCATATATCAGATAAGAGTCTATAAAATAAAAAAGACGCTGTGTTGGACTTTCAATAGCCATAAGTATATTATTTATGGTTTGTCTTTTTGCAAGATCTAACTCTTCTTTCTTTATTCCATATTTTAAAAGTTTTTCCTTTTCTTCTAATAAAGTTTTAAAGGTTTCTAAAAATGAATTAGGAGAAGTTGCAGTATAAATACCAAAAAGAGATGCATCTCTAAAGGTAATAAGTTGAGTCTCAATATTATAAACTAAACCGCGCTTATCTCTTAATTCTTTAAATAATCTTGAACTTATCCCTCCTCCTAATAATACAGAAAGGAGAGATAAAGCTTCTCTTTTTTCATGACCAGGTGGGTATCCTTCAGTTCCCCATATCAATTGAATTTGTTCAAAATTTCTTCTTAGAAATATATCTTTAGGTTTAAAAACAGGTGGCTTAGAAGATACTTCTTTATATACATTATTAATATTTGACTCATCAAAAACAAAAAAGTTTCTGAAAGATTCTTCAACCTTTTTTGCGGGAATGTTACCACTTACACCAATAATGAATTTATTTGGCACATAATGCTTTTTATAAAAAGAAACTATAAGATCTTTATTATAACTTGATACTTTTTTCTCAGTCCCAAGAATTTCTTTTACCAGTGGATGACCATCCCAAGATGCTTTCAGAAAATTATCAAATACTAATTCTTCAGGTGAATCCCTATACATTTTTATCTCTTCTTTAACTACCATTTTTTCCAACTCTATTTCTTCCTCAGAAAAGTCAGGTTTTAATATGATATCACTGAGAAGTTTAACTCCTCTTGTAAAATGATATCCTAAAATCTTTAACGTAAAATAGGTGGTTTCTCGTGTGGTGAAGGCATCTAACTCTCCACCTAAGCGATCTATTTCTTCATGAATATCATCAATTCTCCGGGCAGAATTGTTTTTAAAGAGTAGATGTTCTACAAAATGGGCTAAGCCATGCTCTTTTTTATCTTCATCACGGGTCCCTACCTTTACTGCTACTACAATATTTATGGTTTTTCTGCCTGGATTATAATCATGAATTATCTTTAGACCATTTTCAAACTCTATTTCAGTAACTTGCATCCTTTTAACATGAGTTATAGATCTTTTCTGCTCAGACTGATTCTACCCATTGGATCAATAGAGTCCACCTTAATCAGTATTTCATCTCCTAAGTTAATCTCTTCTCTTACTTCGTTTTTCCCGCTTTTTGTGGTCTTAAACTTTGATACATGAAGAAGGCCTATTTTCCCAGGTAATATTTCCACAAATACTCCATAATCCGTAACTCTTACAACTTTACCCAAAAATACATCTCCTTCTTTTATCTCTCTAGTATAATTTTGTACCATTTCAGCTGCTTTTTCTGCTGATTCTTGGTTAGGAGCAGAAATGTAAACCAATCCTTCAGGTTTTATATTTATAGTAGTGTTTGTTTCTTCTATAATCTTCTTTATATTCTTACCACTTGGCCCAATGAGATCTCCTATTTTATTAGGATTGATCTCTAATACCATGATACGAGGAGCATAAGGTGATATTTGAGGTCTTGGTTCAGGAATGGTTTTTTCCATTATTTCAATAATTTTAGTTCTTGCTTCTTTAGCTTGTTTCAGGGTTTTTTCAATAATATCAAAAGTAAGACCATCCACTTTTATATCAAGTTGTACTGCTGTTATACCATTACGAGTACCAGCTATTTTGAAATCCATACCACCTAAAGCATCTTCAAGTCCCTGTATATCAGTCAATATTTCATACCTATCACCATCTTTTATTAATCCCATAGCCACACCAGCTACATGTGTCTTTATAGAAACTCCAGCATCCATTAAAGATAAGCTACTACCACAGACACTTGCCATAGAAGTAGAACCATTAGAACTTAAAACCTCTGACACAACCCTAATAGTATATGGAAACTCTTCTTCCTTAGGTATAAGTGGGAGTAAAGCTCTTTCAGCAAGAGCACCATGCCCAATTTCTCTTCTCTTTGGACCTCTAAGAGGTTTTGCTTCTCCTACCGAGAAAGGTGGGAAATTGTAATGATGAATATATCTTTTAGGCTCATTCTCTATCACGCTTTCAATTATTTGCTCTTCTCCTGCTCCTAAGGTTACTACAGAAAGGACTTGTGTCTCTCCTCTCTGGAATAAAGCTGAGCCATGGACTCTACTAAGTACTCCTACCTCACAACTTATTGGTCTTAGCTCATCAAGTTTTCTTCCATCCACTCTTCTTTTTTCTTCCAGTATAACTTTCTTTAATATTGCCTTTGCTTCTTCATTTATAATTTCATCTATTTGAGCTTTTACCTCTCCATATATAGGCTTCAAATAATCAAGAGCTTTTTTCTTTAAGTCCTCCAAGGATTTCTGTCTTTCTGACTTACTGGGTGTAAATATTGCCTCTTTAATTTTATCTAAGGTTACAAAATCAAGAACTGCTTGCTTTAGTTTTTCGTCAATTACAAATGGATTATAAGAGAAGGGGTTAGGATTTACTGTAGAGATAATTTCTTCTTGAAAGCTTATAGAATCTTGTAATGCTTCATGAGCTTTAACTATAGCTTCTAAGAAAATCTCTTCAGATACTTCCTTTCCATCTCCTTCTATCATTAGGACAGCATCTTTAGTGCCAGCTACCACTAAATCTAAAAGTAAGGTCTTTGATAAAGAAACAGAGGGATTTACATACCAATTATTGCCATCCCAACCAATTCTAACCGCCCCTACTGGACCCTTAAATGGAAGTCCTGCGAGCATTATTGCAGAAGATGCACCAATTATTGATGGTATATCTGTTGAATTTTCATTATCATAAGAAAGTACAGTTACTATAACTTGTACTTCGTTTCTAAAATCTTTAGCAAATAAAGGTCTTAAAGGACGATCTATTAAACGAGCGAAAAGTATTTCTGGTTCTGTAGGCTTACCTTCTCTCTTAAAGAAACCTCCTGGAATTTTACCTGCAGCATATAATCTTTCTACATACTCTACTGTTAGTGGGAAGAAATCAACATCTTCTTTACTTTCTTCTGAGGCCACAACAGTAACTAAGACAGTAGTTTCTCCATATTCTACAAGGACAGCCCCTGTTGCCTGCCAGGCAACCTTTCCAACTTCTATTTTTAGAGGTTTCCCTGCATATTCTTTAGTAAATGTATAAACTTGCCGCATAACTTTACTTTCTCAACCCTAACTCTTGTATCAGTTTCTTATATCTTTCAAAATCTTTTTCTTGAAGATACTTTAATAATTTTCTTCTCCTTCCTATCATCTTTAAAAGACCAACGCGAGAATGATAATCCTTCTTATGAACTTTTAAATGTTCAGTAAGCCTTCTAATCCTTTCAGTAAGTAAAGCAATTTGTACTTCTGGTGAACCAGAATCATTCTCGTTCAACCTAAATTTTTCAATAATTTCTCTTTTTTCTTCTTTTGTTAGAGCCATCTTTTACCTCCTCTTTTATTTCAAAAAATCGCCTATAGCAATGGTAACCCATCACTATAGGTTATCTATATTTTAACATAAATTATTTAGTTATGCCAACCTTAGGTAATACAAACTTTAATAAATCTCTTTTTGCATCCTCAAAATTCTCAGAATATACATACACTATTCCATTATAATCTATATCCTCTCTTTGAGAAAAAGGCAAGAACATAACATTAATTCCATTTCTTTTAGCTACACTTAATTTTAAATCTAACCCAATTATAGGATTGATCTCTCCATTATAGGAAATCTCCCCTGTTCCTGAAATTTTTAAACTTTTAGGAAAATTCAAACTGTTTTCAAAGCTCCAAAAAGCAAGATTCAAAATGATATCAGAAGATTTTCCATAAATACATATATCCTTTCTTATTTTATATCCACGAAAGCTTTCCATTCTCATATTAGACAGATTGTTTTTTAAATACAAATTACCTTGCGAAAAGAGAAAAATAAAATTATAAAAATGGGGATTTTTTTCTTTTAAAAGTAATACGTAAAAATTATCAGGAAAATGTTGTGGTAGGTTTTCTAAAATATCTTTTACATTTACACAAATTCCATCATAAAAGTAAATATAAAATTGGGATATTATTTCTAAGGCAATAATTATAAATAAAAGAGCTATGATTATAGTTCTGATTTGCACTTCCTTATTAACTCTATTTCTTTTTCCAGTAAATTTTCAACCTTATTCAAGAGATTATCTATATAAACTTCCATTTCCTTTTTGATTTCAGTTGCTTCCTTCTTTGCATTATTTATAATCTTCTCAGCTTCCTTTTGAGCTTCTATGGTAATATTATTGTTACTGACAAGAATCTTAGCCTTTTCCTTTGCATTTCTTATAATTTCTTCTGCATCTTCGTAAGCTCTTTTAAGAATTTTATCCCTTTCTTCTACCACTTTCTTGGCTTCTAAAAATTCGGCAGGTATACTTTTCTCAAGATCATTAATAAGTTCTAAAAGCTTCTCCTTATCAAGAATAACTTTATCCCACACAGGCACAGTAGGAGAATTTTCCAAAATATTTTTAAGTTTTTCTAAATTTTCTAATAATTTATCTATATCCATACCTATCTTTTCACATTAAATTTTTCATAAAGCTTCTCAGCCACACATTTTGGGACTAAATCCTCCACGCATCCACCAAATTTAGCAATCTCCTTTACCATACTTGAACTTAAAAAAGTATATTTAATATCACTAATTAAAAATACTGTTTCACATTCAGGATAAAGCTTTTTGTTGGTCAATGCTTGTTGAAATTCATACTCAAAATCAGAGACAGCCCTAAGTCCTCTTATTATTATTCTCACATTTATTTTTTTAATATAATCCACTAACAAACCTTTGAAGGAGTCCACTTTGACATTAGGTATATGTTGCAGACTTTCTCTTAGCATACTTAATCTTTCTTCTAAAGTAAAAAGAGGTACCTTAGATATATTCTCTGCTACTAAAACAATGACCTCATCATATATTTTAGCTCCTCTTTGTATAATATCTATGTGACCATTGGTGACAGGATCAAAACTTCCAGGATATACAGCTCTAATCATGTATTTACTCCTTTATAACTGTAAAAAGATAATGCTGTTTCTCCATAATTTTTATAAAAAATTAATACCAAACTATTATATTCTTTTAAAAGCTCTGTCTTTTTGTGATGTTCTATTATAAACACGCCATCCTCTTTAAGCCATTTATTTTCTTCTACGTATTTTACCACATGATTTATCTTTTTTCCTAAATCATAAGGAGGATCTGCAAAAATAATATCAAAAGTTTCATAAGGATTTTTTCTAAGAAATGTAAAAACATCATCAAGATAAACGTCTGCCCTATTCTCTAATCCTAATTTTTTTAAATTTTCTCTTATTAATATCACAGCGGGTCTGTGTTTTTCAACAAACAATGCTTTTTTTGCACCATAACTTAAAGCTTCTATTCCCACAATTCCTGATCCAGCAAACAAATCTAAAAAATTACAATCTTTTATTTTTTCATCTAAAATATTAAAAATAGAATTTCTTACTTGCTCCATTGTAATTCTATAATTTCCTTTTCTAAGAGTCTTTATAGTTTGACCCTTCAAATATCCACCCGAAATTCTTACTTCAGAGGACAATTCCCTTCTCCTTATAAGGTATATTCACAGAAAGATGTTTTTCAAGAATTAATTTTTCACTATCTTTTATTTCAATTTCATTTTTTAAAACAGAAATAGCCTCCTGTCTTGCTATCTCAAAAAGTCTCATATTCTGAGACAAATCTGTCAAATTCATATTTAAAATTTTAATAGTAGGTGCCCCATGTTGTCTTACACCAAAAAATTCGCCAGGACCTCTAATATTAAGATCTTCGCTTGCTATTTTAAAACCATCATTTGTTTCTACCATTACTTCTAATCTTTTTCTTGCCTCTTCAGTACTTATATCGGCTATTAAGAAACAATAGGATTGCTCTGATCCTCTACCAACTCTACCTCGCAATTGATGAAGTTGAGCAAGTCCAAATCTATGAGCATCTTCAATAACCATTATAGAAGCATTAGGTACATCTACACCTACTTCTATTACTGTCGTCGCTACCAACATTTTTATTTCCCCGTTTCTGAACTTTTCCATTATCATATTTCTTTCATCCTTAGGAACTAAACCATGGATAAGTCCCATAGGAATGTGAGGATAGAACTTTTGAAGCTCTTCAAATAATTTTTTTGCCGATTCTGCCTCTAACTTTTCCGATTCCTCTATCAAAGGGCATACAACAAAAGCTTGTTTACCTTGAATTATCTCCTTAGCTACAAAATCATAGATCTTTTTTCTGTCTTTCTTAGTAGCAAGATATGTCATTACAGGTTTCCTACCCGGAGGTAATTCATCAATTACTGAAACATCAAGCTCTCCATACAAAACAATGGCTAAAGTTCTTGGAATAGGAGTTGCAGTCATAACTAAAAGATGAGGATTTTCACCTTTTTTCCAAAGTATTGATCTTTGAATAACACCAAATCTATGTTGTTCATCTATAATTACTAGTCCCAATTTTTTAAATTTAACATCTTCTTGAATTAATGCATGAGTACCTACTACTACAAATAATTTACCTTCAGCAAGATCTGCATAAATTCTATTTTTTTCTTTTTTAGATACACTACTTGTAAGGAGGCCAACTTCAATTCCTAAAGGTTCAAAATATTTCTTCAATCTACTATAATGTTGTTCCGCCAAAATTTCTGTAGGAACCATAAAAGCGGATTGATATCCATTTTCATAAGCACATATTATGGAAAGGACTGCTATGATAGTTTTTCCAGAACCCACATCACCTTGTAATAATCTATGCATCGGTTTTCCAGCAGAAAGATCATTCTTAATCTCCTCCCAAACCCTTTTTTGAGCATTAGTAAGTTCAAAGGGTAATTCAGAAATAAATTTTTCAACTAAAGGAGTGTCCGTTTTAAAGATAGGAGCCTTAAGTTTTTCTATCTCCTGCTTTTTCCTAAGTAACAAAAGCTGTATAATGAAAAGTTCTTCAAAAAGAAGTCTTTTTGTAGCACTTCCCAGTGTAAGAAAGGAGGTTGGAAAATGTTTTTCCCAAACACTTACTGGTTTATCTAAAAGATTATTTTTCTGTTTTAAACTTTGAGGTATAGGATCTTCTATAAACATTGCATATTCTGTTAAAGCATCATAGATTATCCTTCTAATAACCTTTTGAGTAAGTCCAGCAGTTAATGAATATATTGGAACAATTCTTCCTACGTGAATTAATTCTTTTTCCTCTTCTTCTTCCAAAACCTCATACTCTGGATTTTCAAATTCCCAATGTCTTAAAACTCTTTGTGGTATTCCTGATAAAAGCACTTGAGTTCCTGGGGGTAAGGCTTGTTTAATATATTTTTGGTTATACCAAACTGCAAAAGCTACCCCTGAATTATCAACCACTTTTGCCTTTAAAATAGGAATTTTCTTATATAGTGTTTTTCCTTCTTCATATTCAATTATTTTAACTTTAACAGTGACTTTTTCGTCCTGTTTTAATTCTGAAATCTTTTTTAACTTAGATCTATCATCATACTCTCTAGGATAATAAGTTATAAGATCATAAAGGGTTTTAATTTCCAGTTTCTCAAACAATTTCGCTTTTTTGGGACCAATACCTTTTATATATTGTAATTGTTTGTTCCAAAAATCTTCAGAGGAGTAGAATAATATGGCTTTCTCAATTATTTCATATACTTTATCAATTACTATTTTCCTTTCATCTAAGGATTTTTTATCATAATCATTCACTAAATCTAATACCTTTTGAGTCCAAAAACCATTCCAGATAGGAAATTGCTTAATTGCAACACTAACAGTTTTTTCTAAACCATATTTAATAGCTTTATTTGAATATCCCGAAGAAATTTCTTTTTCAAGGACCGATTTTAGCCCTTTAAGGATCTTTACTTTTTCTTGCATTACCTATTATTCAACACCTAAATAATAAAAATAATAAGGTTGACCACCATAAAGGAGTTCAATTGATAACGAGGGATATTGGTTATTTAATTTATTAACTAATTTCTCTGCTTCTTCCTTAGATATATCTTTTCCATAAAAAACAGTAATAAGTTCTGAGTTTCCATTAACAAGTAGAGAAAGAAGATCTAAACATACAGTCTCTATATTTTTACCAGCCACTTTTACCTCATCATTTGTCAATCCGATAATATCTCCCTCTTCAATTTTTAATCCATTGTAAGAAGAATCTTTTACAGCTCTTGTTATCTCTCCAACTTTAATCTTTTCAATACTTTTTTCCATTTTCTCTTTTAGAATTTCCCATGTATCTCTTGGATTATATTCATAAAGAGCTCTTATTCCTTCTAAAACATGCTTTGTTGGTATAATCACAACCCTCTCTTTATGTATATTTTCCAGCTGTTTTGCTGCCAATATAACATTTTTATTGTTGGGTAAAACAAATACTTTTTTAGCTCTTACCTTTTCTACTGCATTTGAGAGTACCTCTACACTGGGATTTAAGGTTTGACCTCCATTTACAATTATATCTACTCCTAATCCTTTAAATATTTCATTAATCCCTTCACCCCAAGAAACTGCAATAAATCCTATTTCTTTTAATGGAGTTATACTATCTCTATTTATCTCTTCCTTTAATCTTTCTTCATGTTGTTCTGCCATATTATCAATCTTTATTCTTGAAAGTGAACCTAACTCTAATGCTTTTTCCAAAACAAGACCAGGATGATTAGTATGAATATGAACCTTCAAAAGTCCAGGAGCCTCAGAAGTAACAATACTATCACCCTGACTCTCTAACCATTTCTTAAAATTACTAAAATCAGTGTTTTCAGAAGAATTTATTATAAATTCTGTGCAATATTGATAAGTGATAACATAACTTTCGAGAACCCCTACTTCAGGTCTTTCTTTTATTTCTATTTTCTCTTCTTTCTCTTTTATTGATTCTTCTATCAAAATTTCTATTCCTTTAAGAGCTTCATAGAATCCCGTCCATATCCATACAAGTCCTTGTCCTCCAGCATCTACAACCTTTGCTTCCTTCAAAATAGGGAGAAGAGTAGGAGTATTTGCTAAAGATTCTTTTGCTTTATCAAGCATTCTTTCCATAATTAACGTAATATCATCTGTCTCTCTTGATGAAATTACACCCTCTTTTACTCCTTCTCTTAATACTGTCAATATGGTCCCTTCTGTTGGTTTTATTACTGCTCTATATGCAACTCTTGTAGCGTTTTGCCAACTTTTAATCCATATTTTTGCATCAATATATTCATTTTCTTTTATTATCTCACAAAAGCCTCTTATTATTTGTGAAAGAATAACTCCAGAGTTTCCACGTGCTCCCATTAATGAACCTTTTATTGCAGCCTCTGCTATTGCCTTTATAGTTTTATTTTTAACCTTTTTAATTTCGTTTAATGTGGATTGAAGGGTATATAACATATTAGTACCTGTATCACCATCTGGCACCGGGAAAACATTAAGTAAGTCTATTTCTTCTCTATGTTTCTTTAATTCGTAAGTTGCGTATTCAAAAAGCTTAATCAAAAGATTTGAATCAATTTTTTCTATTTTCATCATATCTCTTCCCAAGAGAAAGGCTCCTTTTCTTCTTGAAGTCTTATTCCCCACACATTAACATTTATTTCTTTAACTGAAAGCCCAGTTACCTTTTCAAGATTCCATTTAACTCTTTCCATAATATTATGGGCAACCTCAGGAATCCTCACACCATATGCCACAATGATATAAAGATTTATTTTTATACCATTCTCATCTATCTCTACATCAACACCCCTATTAACCTCTTCCAATTTTAATAATTCAGAAATACCATCTGTTATATTTCTTGCAGCCATACCTACTACACCATAACTTTGAAGGGTTGCCATACTTGCAATAGAAGCTATAGCATTTGGTGAAACTTCAATCCACCCTATTTCTGTATAATATTTTTGCTTATTTTTTTCTTTTTTAGATATAAAGTCTTGGATCCAACGCATCTCTTAAACCATCTCCTAATAGATTAAATCCAAAAACTACTATCATTATAACAACACCAGGAGCTATAGGATACCACCAACAACTCCTAAGATATGCAAGCCCTGCCTGTACCATAGAGCCCCAACTCGGAGTGGGGGCTTGTACACCAAGCCCCAAAAAAGACAATCCAGCCTCTAACATAATCATTCCACCCATTCCTAATGTAGCCTCTATTATAAGTGGAGAAAGGGCATTAGGCAATATATGCCTAAATAGTATTCTCCACGTAGAAGCCCCAATAGCGATAGCACCAGCCACAAAATCCCTCTCTCTTAAACTTAAAACTTGCCCTCTTATTATACGGGATACACCAGCCCAACCAATTAATGCTACTGCTAAATAAAGATTTTGTATTCCAGGTCCTAATGTAGAAACCACTGCAATAACAAATAATAAAAATGGAAAAGCAAAGAGAATTTCCACAATTCTCATAATAAGATCATCAACCCAACCACCATAAAAACCTGAAATAAGTCCTAATATTGTACCTATGGATATGGATATTAACTGTGCAAAAAATGCAAATTGTAATGATACTCGTGTACCGTATATTATTCTACTAAATATATCTCTTCCAAATTCATCTGTCCCTAAGAGATGCTTCCAGCTTGGAGGTTGAAGAGCTCTTGATAAATCCACTTCATTCCATGGATATGGTGTAATATAAGGAGCTAATATAGCTACTATTACAAAAAATATAACTATTCCAAGCCCTAAAAGAGCTAATTTATTTTTTGCAAGTCTTTTCCAAGCAATCCTCCATAAACTCCTTGGTTTTCTACTTTGCAACAAATTTTCTGTTTCCATTATCATAACACTTTTTACCTCCAATAATCATCATTAATCATATCTAATTCTTGGATCTATAAGAGCATAGGAAAGATCAACTACAAGGTTAGCAAGTATGTATATAAAAGCTATTACAATAACACCACCCTGTAAGACTGGTAAATCTCTATCAAAAATGGCTTGAACAACTAATCTTCCTATTCCAGGCCAAGCAAAAATTGTCTCTGTTAAAACTGCCCCCGTAAGAAGATCACCAACCACCATTCCTGCATATGTAACAACAGGAATAAGAGCATTTCTTAATGCGTGTTTAAAAATTATTTTTCTTTCTGAAACTCCTTTTGCTCTTGCAGTTAATATATATTCCTGTCTAATTACTTCTAACATAGAGGATCTGGTAAGACGAGCAAAATAAGCTGCAGGTCTTGTACCAAGGGTTATTGCAGGAAGGATAACAGCCTTCAACCCATATTCTGTTACATACCCTCCCAAAGGCAACCATCCCAAGTTAAAACCAAATATTAATAGAAGGATTATTCCCACCCAATAAACTGGAGCTGAAACTCCCAAAAGAGCAATAACCATTGCTGAATAATCAAAAATGGAATATTGTTTTACAGCTGAAATAATACCAGCAGTAACTCCTATTAAAATTGCTATAAGAAAGGCAAATAGTGCAAGAATTGCAGTTGCTTGTAATCTTTCTCCTATAGATTCTATAACAGGAATATTTGTTTTAAAAGATCTTCCAAAATCAAGTCTCACAATTCTTCCCAAAAAAAGTAAATATTGAATAGGTAAAGGCTTATCAAGCCCCCATGTAGAACGTATTCTAGCTAATGTCTCGGTATCAGCTCTTTGACCTGCAATTAAGCGAGCTGGATCTCCAGGAGCAATAAAAAACAAAATAAAAGTAATAAGGGTAACTCCTATAAAAACTGGTATGGCTTGTAGAAGTCTTCTTATTATGTACCTTAGCACTTCTTTCCTCCTTTCTTGAAAAAGGAGGAAGAGGACTTCTGCCCTCTTCCTCCTTCTATATTCTACTTATTTCTTATCTATCCAAACTACTCTATATCTTACTCCAGAAAGACCTGTTAGAGGATCTAAATATAATCCATGGACCCATGGTTGATGTATTACTTGAGATACATAATAGTAAATTGGAACAATTGGACAATCCTCTAATATTATTCTCTCTGCCATGTTATAATATTTTACCCTTACACTCCATAAAGTTTCAATTCTTGCTTTATTTGTATATTCATCAACCTTAGGATTTTTATAAAAACTATGGTTACCCTCAGGTCCAAAATTACTGGAATTGAAAAGAACCCATAAGAAATTGTCAGGGTCAATATAATCTGCTACCCATCCAAGTCTATATACAGGAAGTTCACCCTTATCAAGGAGATCTAAATATACTGCCCAATCATAATTTTGCAATTTTGCATTTATTCCTATCTTTTGAAGATCTGCTTGTATTGCTTCCATAATTCTCTTATGTGCAACATTTGTGTTATAGTAAATAGTTATTTCTGGAAGTCCTTTACCATTAGGATATCCAGCTTTTGCAAGAAGTTTTTTGGCTTCTTCTACATTATAACTTAATCTCTCTTTTGCCCAATTATAGTTTTCTTGACTAAAACCTGGCATCGATGGAGGTAGAATGGTATAAGCAACCTGTGCTCTTCCCCTTCTTATAACTTTTACAATACCTTCTTTATTAATGGCTCTTGTAATTGCTTGTCTTAGATATTTGTTGTCGAAGGGTTTCTTTTGTACGTTGAATCCTAAATAATATATACCAATCATTGGTTTCTCAAGGATATATGGTTTATATTTAGGATCATTACTTACTCTATCCCATTCTGGATCAGGTATTCCAGTAATATCAAGCTGTCCTTTTTCAAAATTCATAAAGTCTACATTTTCATCAGGAATTATTGCCCATTCTATAGCATCCACATATGGACGTCCACGGAAATAATTGGGATTAGCCTTTAATCTAATTTTCACATCATGTTTCCATTCATCGAACATAAAGGCTCCAGTACCAACTGGTTTTGTAGCAAAATCTTTTCCAAGTTTTTCAACTTCTTCCTTAGGTACAACCCAAAAACATGAATAAGTTAAAGTAGAAAGGAAAGGAGCAAAAGGCCTTTTTAGAGTTATCACTAAAGTATATTTATCTTTTGCTACTACATCTTTGATTGGTTCTGCAAAACTTGCTCTTGGTGATGCTGTCTTTGGATCCATCACCCTTTTTATAGAATATACAAAATCTTCTGCGGTCACATTTCTTCCATTATGGAAATATACATTATTGTTTAAATAGAAAGTATATACTGTTCCATCTTTTGATATAGTCCATCTTTTTGCAATTGAACCAACAACCTTTCCATTAGGATCGTATTCTACTAATCCATCAAAAATCTGTCTTGCTACCTCATCTGAAGCGGTATCAGTAATCATAGCTGGATCAAGGGTTGGTGGATCATTTACTAAGCTTCTTTTGAGAACACCACCATATTGTGGAGTTTGAGCTATAGATGAACCTATCATGGAGAAAATTAAAAAAACTAACAAAAAGAGCCAAAAACCTTTTCTCATTTTAAAACACCTCCCATGCATTTTTTAATGGAGAATAAAAATGAGAACAGATGTTACCATAAATAATACCGCTAAAACAACAGTTGCTTGTTTTAAGCCTTTCTCCATCTTACGCTTAGCCTTATAAAAAGTAGTCTCTCCTCCCCCTATAAAGCCAAGCCCTTCTCCAACTTCTGATTGGAAAAGAATTACCACTATCATTCCTAAAGATACCAAAAAATGAAGTATATATAATAATATTTGCATTACTATTACACCTCTCTTATGATTTTACAATTTCCCAGAAAGATTGAGGTTTTAGGCTTGCTCCTCCAACAAGAGCCCCATCAATTTCATACTGGCTTAAAAATTCTACTATATTTTGAGGATTTACACTTCCACCATATTGTATTCTTACTTTATTAGCAACATCACTACCATATAGACTTGATATAACATGCCTTATAAACTTTGCAACCTCATTTGCATCTTCTCCTTTTGCAGAATGCCCAGTACCGATTGCCCAAACTGGTTCATAAGCAATAACAATCTTTTCCACATTCTCCTTTGGAAGTCCTTCTAATCCTTTAGTTACTTGTTCTCTTATTACATCTTCTGTTTTACCCTTTTCTCTCTCTTCCAACTTTTCACCGACACAAAATATGGGTGTAAGTCCCCAATTAAAAGCAGTTTTTATTTTTTTATTTATGTTTTCATTGGTCTCACAAAAATATTGCCTTCTCTCAGAATGACCTATTATAACATATTCACAATTTAAATCCTTCAACATTACTGGAGATATTTCTCCTGTATATGCACCTTCTTTTTCCCAAAACATATTCTGGGCTCCAAGTTTAAACGGTGTATCCTTAAGTAAGTTTTGAGCAACAAATAGTGAAGTGAAAGGTGGACAAATGACTACTTCCTTTTCTTCATAATTTCCCGCTAAATTTTTAAATTCAACAATAAAACTTTCTGTCTCTGCACAAGTTTTATACATCTTCCAGTTAGCCGCAATAATCTTTTTTCTCAATATTGTTCCCTCCTAATTCAATATAATTTAATTATATAAGCCTTGCCAATTGAAAAACTCCTTTTTTAATCCCTATCCTAATCTTCCCTAAATTTGCACCTTTATTTGATACCACAACGAGAATGGCAGGTTTCCCTTCTACTGGAACGATAAATACTGCACCATCTTCAAATATAATAACCATCTCTCTTGTACTACCCTTTGCCAATTCTGTTCCTATCATTTCTGATGCCCTTAAACTTCCTGAAGCAACAGCTGCAAGTGGTTCCGCATTCGAGCCGTCTCTACCCACACTTTCTATAACTAAACCATCATCGCTAACCAAAACCGAAACTTGCACACCATCCAATCTTGATATTTCTTCAAGTGTCTCTCTTATAGTTGCCAATTTATCCCCCTCTTTTTACTTATTTATCTTGAAGAACTGCCACCCCCGGCAGTACTTTTCCTTCCAAGAATTCTAAAGAAGCTCCACCACCTGTAGATATATGGGTAAATTTTTCTTCTAAACCAAAAAGTTGTACTGCTGCTGCAGTATCTCCTCCTCCCACAATACTTACACAATTTTTATTTTCTGCAATAGCTTCCGCTACTTTCTTAGTTCCATTTGCAAAAGCAGGTATTTCAAATATTCCCATAGGACCATTCCATATAATTGTCTTTGCTTTCATTATTTCCTCTCTAAATAGGTCTATAGTTTTTGGTCCAATATCTACTCCAATATCATCTTTGTCAAATTTATCCACATCTTTAACAGTAGTAGGAGCATCTTCCTTAATCTCTTTAACAACTACAGCATCTACAGGCAGTACAAATTTTACTCCTTTTTCCTTTGCAAGACTCATTAAATCTTTTGCAAGATCAAGTTTATCTTCTTCCACAATAGATTTACCTATTTCATAACCCATTGCCTTAAGGAAGGTAAACATCATACCCCCACCAATTAATAAAACATCCACTTTATTCACAAGATTTTGGATTACACCAATTTTATCAGAAACCTTTGCTCCCCCCAAAATACAAACAAAAGGTCTATCAGGGTTCTCTAAGGCTTTGCCCATAATTTCAATCTCTTTTTTCATCAACAAACCAGCTACCCCAGGAATATAATTAGCAACACCTGCGGTTGATGCATGTGCTCTATGGGCAGTACCGAAGGCATCATTTACATATAAATCAGCAAGTTTTGCTAATTTCTTAGCAAACTCAGGATCATTTGCTTCCTCTTCCTTATAAAATCTAATATTTTCTAAAAGAACCACATCTCCGGGATTCATGTTGGCAACTTCTTTTTCTACTTCTTCTCCTATACAATCATTTAATTTCTTAACAGGTTTGCCAAGTAATTCACTTAATCTTTTAGCGACGGGATCTAATCTTAAGTCATCTTGAAAACCTTTTGGTCTTCCGAGGTGAGATACAAGAATGACTTTTGCTCCTTTTTCCATTAAATATTTAATTGTTGGTAAAGCTTCTCTTATTCTTCTATCATCAGTTATAACTCCATTTTTAATAGGCACATTAAAATCAACTCTTACAAGTACACGTTTTCCACTAAGCTCTTCATCCCTCAAATCTAAAATAGTTTTTTTTGGCATTAAACATCCTCCTTTCTTTATTAACTTTATATTATAGAATTTTACAATCTTTTGTCAATTTATAAAACTATCTTATTCTATAAAATTTTTAACAATAAAATTGGAAACTTTATAAGGATCATGTCTTACTACATTTGTTTCAGAAATAAAATCACCAGAAATTATCTCAACATTTAAAGCTCTAATGTTTTCTATGTCTGGATAAACAAAGTCAGCTCCACTTTCTTGATATTTTTTAAGTATATCATCCTTTGGCTTTTTATTATTTAAAATTATATAATGAAAAATATTAAAACCAATATTCTCAATAATAGCCTTTAAATGATCAGAAGCTTTATATCCTGTAGTTTCTCCTGGCTGAGTCATAACATTACAAATATAGATAATTTTAGCTTTATTTTTTATGTAAATATTTTTTAATGTCTCTTTTATTTCATCAAGAATAAGATTTGGAATTATACTTGTATATAAACTTCCAGGACCAATAATTATAATATCAGATCTTTTTAATGCATAAACAGCTTCCGGAGTAGCAGATATTTTTTCCTCATCTCTTACTGGTATCAATTCAATCTTTTTAATTCTGCTTTTTTTATAATTTGAAATAGCTGTCTCTCCAATAATTTGAGTATTATCTTCAAATATAGCTTTTAACCTTACACGATTTAAAGTAGATGGTAATACTTTACCTCTTATAGCTAATACTTTGCTTGTCTCTTTTATACCCAACAAAAAATCACCTAAAATATCCGACATAGCAACTAAGAATAAGTTCCCAAAAGAATGCCCTTTTAATCCTCCTTCTTTAAATCTATATTGAAATAGTTTTGCCATCAATGATTCTTCATCTGCCAAAGCAACAAGACAATTTCGAATATCACCTGGAGGTAAAACTCCCAGCTCTTCACTGAGTTTTCCTGAGCTTCCTCCATCATCACTAACAGTTACAATTGCACTTAAATTAAGAGGATAGTATTTTAATCCTCTTAATATATTAGATAAACCTGTTCCCCCACCAATAACTGTTACATTTTTTCTTTCCTTCATGTTTTTATATCTTTATCTATATCTCTATGGAAAATTTTCACATTATATTTTTCTGATAAATAATTTCCTATTTCATTTGCTATAACTACTGCCCTATGCCTTCCACCTGTACATCCTATTGCAATGTTGAGATTTGTCCTTCCCTCCTCTTGATAAAGGGGAATTAAAAAATCTAAAAGTTCTTTCAAATAGTCTAAAAATTCTTTTGCTTCTTTTGTTTCTAACACATAATTTCTTACCCTTTCATCTTCACCAGACAAAGGTCTTAGCTCTAAAATGTAAAATGGATTGGGTAAAAATCTCACATCAAAAACAAGGTGAGCATCTATAGGTACACCATATTTAAAACCAAAAGAAGTAATTTCCACCATGAATCTTAATCTAACATTAGAAATATCTTTGGATACAATTTCAAGTATCTTATCTTTAAGATTTTTAGTACTCATACCAGAAGTATCAATTATATAAGTTGCCATTTCTTTTATTTCTGATAATCTTTGTCTTTCCAGCTTTATACTTTCAAGAATCCCTCTTCCTTCTTTATCCAAAGGATGCCTACGTCGGGTTTCATTATACCTTCTTACTATAACCTCATCATCAGCTTCTAAAAACAAAATTTCATAATATATATTTAATTTTTTAATATTATCTATCATTTCTCTAAAATCTTCTAAGAAATTTTCACTTCTTATATCTATAACTAAGGCAACTCTTGATATTTTACCATCAGTGGAAAAACAAAGCTCTATAAGGGTAGGAACAAGTTTTGGGGGTATATTATCTACACAGAAAAACCCCAAATCCTCTAAGATACGCAATGTTTGTGACTTTCCTCCACCTGAAAGTCCTGTAATAATGTAAAGACTAAAATTCTCTGTTTTTGCCTTCATATTGTTAAAACCTTCCCTGATTTTATATAATACATAATACCATATATTTTAAGGAGGCACAAAGAGGAAAAAATGACTAAAAATTACATAGAAGAAGTCACATTAAAAAAGGAAAAACGATGGAAAAAAAGCCTTTTATATATATTAATCACTATTATTAGTCTAATATTACTTTTAGGTTTATCCTTAGCAGTGTATGTTTTTTTAGTGATAAGAGAAGTACCCCCTATTGATAAATGGATGGAAATAAAACCAAGTCAAACTACTATAATATATTCTTCTGATAATAAAATACTCGGAAAAATATATAAGGAAAATAGAATTTATGTACCTCTATACAAAATTTCTCCATATTTACAACAAGCTGTAGTAGCCTCTGAAGATAAGGAATTTTATAATCATAGTGGTGTAAGTTTGAGAGGGCTTATAAGAGCAACCCTTATTGATTTATTCCATTTAGAAAAAAAACAAGGTGGAAGCACTATAACTCAACAGTTAGCTGAATTATTATTTTTAAGTCCAGAAAGAACAATAAAGAAAAAGATAAAGAAAATATATATAGCTTTACAGCTTGAAAAATATTTTACAAAACAACAAATATTAGAAATGTATTTAAACCTTATCTATTGGGGTCATGGGGTTTATGGGGCAGAAGCTGCTGCTCAATTTTATTTTGGTAAAAGTGCCATAGATTTAAATATACCTGAATCAGCACTTCTTGCAGGAATGATTCCCGCACCTGAGATTAATTCTCCATATAGAAATCCAGATTTAGCCTTAAAGTTAAGAAATATTGTAATAGAGAAAATGTATAATCTTGGATATATATCAGAAGAAGACTATAAAAAAGCTATAAAAGCACCTCTTGGCATTGTAAAAAGAAATAATCCAAATTCTGGTTATTTAGCACCTTATTTTTTTGATTTTGTATTGAAAGACCTAATAAAAAGATTTGGAAAAGATATGGTATATGAAGGCGGACTTAAAGTCTATACAACTATAGACACAAAAATGCAAGATATGGCTGAAAAGGCCCTTTTAAAAATAATAAATGAATATGGAAAAAAATATAATGTAAGCCAAGGAGCTTTGCTTTGCTTAGATCCCAATACAGGATATATCAAAGCGTGGGTAGGTGGATTAGATTATAGTAAAAGTCAATTTGATAGAGTCTCTATGGCTGTAAGACAACCTGGGTCTGCATTTAAACCATTCGTGTATCTAACAGCTCTTCAAAAAGGTTTTAAACCATGGGATTTAATTGAAGAAAAAGAAGTAACTTATACTTTTAATAAAAAGGAATGGAAACCCAAAAACTATGATGGAAAATTACATAGTACCGTTACACTTCAGGAAGCCTTAGAAAATTCATATAACATAGCAACCATACTTTTGTTGGAAGAAATAGGTGTTGGTGATGTAATTAAAAACGCTAGAAAACTTGGAATAGAGAGTACTTTAGAACCAAGCTTAGCTCTTGCTCTTGGCACTTCTGGTGTAACTTTATATGAAATGGTAAGAGCATATTCTGGTTTTGCAAATGGAGGAAACAGGATTACTCCCATAGCTATCTTAAGAGTAGAAGATAGTAAAGGAAATATATTATATAATGCAATTCCTGAAATCACACCTGTCATAGAAAGAGATGTAATATCAACTCTTGTTAAAATGATGAAACGAGTAATAACAAATGGAACTGGAAAAAGAGCAAATATTGGGAGACCTGCAGCAGGAAAAACAGGAACAACTGATGATTATAGAGATGCCTGGTTTATAGGTTTTACACCAGATCTTTGTACTGGAATTTGGATGGGTAATGATGATTACACTCCTACAAATAAAGTACCTGGTGGTCTACTCCCAGCTATGGCATGGAAAGAATTTATGAGTAATGCTCTTAAAGATATTCCTCCAAGAGAGTTTGATTTCTTAATAGAATATTCTGCACCTGCTACAGAAACCTCTACTCAAACAAATACGCAATAAAACCAACTTAACCTTTATGCCTTCTAATTAATTCCTGAATAACATCCTTCAATTCTATATTCTCTTCCACAAAAGCTACCATTAGATGAAATAAGAGATCAGCACTTTCATAAATAAAATCATTTCTGTCATTTTTCATCCCTGCTATTATAGTCTCAATTGCCTCTTCTCCTAATTTCTGAAGTATTCTATCTTTTCCTTCCTTAAACAATTTTGCAGAATAAGATTCTTCTGGAAGTTTTTCCTTTCTCTCTCTCAAAAATTTCTCAAGATAAAAAAGAAAACTTTCTCCTGAATCTTTTGCTCTATAAAAACAAGAAAAATTACCAGTATGACAAGCCACCCCTATTTGTTCTACTAATAAAAGAATAGTATCCTTATCACAATCAACTGCTATATCTTTAACCTTCTGAAAATGTCCTGAAGTCTCCCCTTTATGCCAGAGAGCATTTCTACTTCTGCTAAAATACCATGCTTCACCTGTCTCAATTGTTCTTCTTAAAGCTTCTTCATTCATATATGCCAACATCAAAACTCTCCCTGTTTTGTAATCTTGTACAACAACTGGTATCAATCCCTTCTCATCATATTTTAAATCTTTAATAAGCTCTTCTATATTCATAATCTAATCCATATGCCCCTTTCTTTTAAGTATTCTTTGACTTCCCTAATACTATAAGTTCCAAAATGAAATATAGAAGCGGCAAGTACCGCATCAACTCCAATATAAAGGGCTTTATATAAATCCTCCAAATTACCTGCACCACCTGAAGCAATAAGAGGAAGATTACAGTAATTCAAAGCTAATTCTAAAAGCTCCAAATCGTACCCTGCCTGATGCCCATCTGCATCAATACTTGTTAAAAGAATTTCACCAGCTCCCCTTTTCTCTACTTCCTGTATCCAATCCTTAAAATCAATACCTGTTGGCTCTTTACCACCTTTAATATAAACTTCCCATTCTTTATTATTTCTTCTCTTTACATCTATAGCTACAACCAAACATTGACTTCCAAATTCTTCTACTATTTTATTTATAAGATCTGGATTTTTGACAGCGGAAGTATTAATAGAAACTTTGTCAGCTCCAGCCTTAAGAAGATTTCTCACATCTTCTATATCTCTTATACCTCCTCCTACTGTTAAAGGAACAAAAAGTTCTTCTGCTACTTCAGAGACTACATCAATAAAAGTTTTCCTATTTTCTTCACTGGCTGTTATATCTAATAAAACCAATTCATCTGCACCTTCTCTCTCATATCTATGAGCAAACTCCTTAGCATTTCCTACAACTTTAATATTTCTAAAACTTGTGCCTTTAACAACTTGTTTTCCAATGGTATCTAAACATGGGATTATTCTCTTAGCGAGCATTTATAATTTGATTAACCTCCTCCCAATCTAACCTTCCTTCAAGAAGAGCTCTTCCCACAATTATGCCTTTTATTCTCCCTGTTTTCTCTGCTAATTCTTTTATCTTTATGACGTCATCTATAGAGGAAATTCCTCCTGCGACCCAAATATCCCAATCATTTAAGTTCAAAAATTTATTAATATGGGATATATCTATACCTTTAAGTGTTCCATCACGGGATATATCAGTAAAGATAACCTCTTTAATATTTAATATTTCAAATTTTTCTTTGATATCCTCCCATTCAATAAAATTTTTCCATCCTTTTATCCCAATCTTTCCTTCTTTCCAATCTAAACTTGGTATAACTTTCTCTTTAAATTCATAAAATATTCTTTTAAGAAAGTTTATATCCTCTACTAAAATACTACTCACAATTACTCTCCAAACACCCCAATCTAATGCCATTTTTACCTTTTCATAACTTCTAAATCCCCCTCCTGCCTCAACAGGTATATCTATTTCCTTTATTATTCTTTTTATAATCTCCTTATTCTCATCATTATTATCTATAGCAGATTGCAAATCTACAACATGTAGAGCCTTTGCCCCTTTTAAATACCAATATTTTGCAAGTTCAATAGGATTATCAAACTCTAAAACAATCTTTTCCTTTTTTCCCATTTCCATTCTAACAGCTTTCATTCCAAAAAGATCAATAGCAGGAATAACAATCATTTTTTACACTCCTTAATAAAATTTTCTAATAGTTTTATTCCATAACTACTACTTTTTTCAGGATGAAATTGAACTCCAAAAATATTTTCTCTCTCTATATAGGATGGAAATTTTATTGAATATTCTGTTAAACCAATAACAACATCCTCCTCGGGATTAACATAATAAGAATGAACAAAATAAAAGAAGGAATTATTTGGAATTCCATTTAAAAGTCTACCCTGCTTTTCAAATTCTACATTATTCCATCCAAGATGAGGAATTTTTTTGACAGGTAGTTTTTTTACCTTTCCTTTGAAAACTCCTAATCCTTTTTCTAATTTAGATTCTTCACTTTCTTCAAATAAAATTTGAAGTCCCAAACAGATACCCAAAAAATACTTATTTTTAAGAATCTCTTTTAAAGCCTTATCTCTTGAATCTTTTTTAAGTTCTGATATAGCTTGGGCAAAATTTCCTTGGCCTGGAAATACAACCGCATCTCCTCTAAACCAATCTTCAGGATTTTTACTTACTATAGTCTCTACTCCAATATATTTAAAAGCCTTCAAAATACTAAAAAGATTACCACCTAAATAGTCAATAATTACAACTTTCATAATATCATTCCCTTTGTAGATCTTAAACTGTCTACAATTTGACTTGCATCTTTAATAGCAAGCCCTAAGCCCTTAAAAATTGCCTCTTCAATATGATGAGTATTCTCTCCTGAAAGAATCCAAATATGTAATGTAATTTCTGCCTTATTTACAAAAGCTCTTATAAACTCTTTTACAAGACTACCCCTAAGAAGTCCTCTATCATCCCTTAAAGAAAAGTAAGGCCTTCCACTAATATCTATCACCACCATAACAAGAGCCTCATCCATAGGAACAATTCTCTGGGAAAACCTATTAAAATTTGACCCTTTTATTGCATTAATAAAAGCTTCTCCTAAAACTATTCCTGTATCTTCTATTAAGTGATGAGGATCTACCTCTATATCTCCTTTCGCTATAATATTTACATCCCATTGTGCATAAAAAGAAAGGGCAGTCAAAAGATGTTTAAAATAAGGAACAGGATACTCTCCAACAAAATTTCCTGTTCCATCTAAATTAATATCTATTTTTATATATGTTTCTTTGGTCTCTCTTTCTACGCTTGCCTTTCTCATGAAAGCACCTCGCTTAATATTTTTAAGAAAAGATCATTCTCTTTTTTATCCCCTATTGATACTCTTAAACAATTCTCTAAATGTGGTTCTTTACTGAAATCCCTTAAAGAGATACCATTTTCTTCACATTTTTTTAATATTTCATCCTTCTTATCAGATCTAAAGAGTATAAAATTAGTAACAGAAGGATATACAATAATTTTATCCATAGTTTTCATTTTATCATAAACTCTTTCTTTTTCCCTTTTAATAATATCAATCTTTTCTTTTAAATGGTCCCAATAAGAAAGAAGAATCTCGCCAGCTATCTGGGAAAAAATATTTAAATTATATGGCAATCTAAAATTGTCTAAATATTCTACCACCTTTGAATTGGTTATAAGATATCCTAATCTTACTCCTGCAGAAGAAAAGGCTTTAGAAAAAGTTCTTAAAATCAAAAGATTTGGTAATTGATTAATATAGGGAAGAAAAGTTAAACCAGAAAACTCAAAATAAGCCTCATCTATTAATATAAAACCAGAGAAATCAGATATCTTTTCTAAATCCCTTTCTTTTATAAGAAAATTTCCTGTAGGATTATTGGGATTTGTTAAAATTAAAAGTTTTGGATTATTTTTAAAAGTTTCTCTTAATTTTTCAAAGTCTAATGAAAAATCTTTTTCATTAAGATATATTTTTATAATTCTAACATTTTTTTGCTGAAGCAATTTTTCATATAAAGGAAAGGTAGGAATAGGAAGAACAACTTCATCCCCCTCCCTCAATAGCCCATTAAAAATGATCTGTATAACCTCTCCTGAGCCTGTACCTAAAAGTAAATTTTCAGGATTTATCCCTAAAAAATTTGAAAGCTTATTTTTAAGTTTTTTTGCACTACCATCTGGATATCTATTCCATGGCGTCTCAGCTAATTTCTTTAAAACTTCCTCCTTAATATATAATGGTATATCATAGGGATTTTCATTTCTTGAGAGTTTTATAGGAAGATCAGGAATATCCACCTTATAACCCTTATAATCGCTTTTGATAATATGTTTCCAGTCCAATTATTTAATCTCCTTTCTTATAATAGTTTTTTAGGCTCTTTTCATGCATATCAAAACCCTCTTCTCTTGCTATTATACTTCCAAAATATGATAATCTTTCTTTATCTTCATCAGTCAATTTTACAAAACTTATTCTTTTCAAAAACATGTTAACATTTAAACCTGAAGAAAATCTTGCAGACCCACCAGTAGGAAGAATATGATTTGGACCTGCTATAAAATCCCCAAAAATAGAAGACTGATTTATAAAAATAGCACCTGCACTCTTTATGTAAGGTAAAAACCTTTCCCCATTAGGATCTATAATCTCTAAATGTTCTGGAGCTATAGTATTTATTATTTCTATGGCTTTTTCTTCCCTTTCTTCCACTATAATATAAGCATTTTTAATAGATTTTTCTAAGATATCCCTTCTTAATGATTTTTTTACTTCATCCTCTATTTTCTCAATCACAAGATTAAGTCTTTTTTCTTCTAATATCAGCCAACCTCGATCAAAAGGTGAATGTTCTAACTGGGCTAAAAAATCACATACCACTTTATCTATATCTATATCTTCTGATCTCAACCATACACACACTTCACTAGGGCCAAATATACCATCTATATTAACATCTCCAAAAACCTTCTTCTTGGCAATAGCCACATATAAATTTCCAGGTCCAATAATCATATCTACTTTAGGAACAGAGTAAGTACCATAGGAAAAAGCAGCTATAGCATGAGCTCCACCTAATAGATATAGCTCTTTTATTCCAAGTTTATTAAGGGTATAAAGAAGATTTTTATCATCTCTTTTACTTGGAGGAGTAGTTATATATATCTCTTTTACTCCAGCTATTTTAGCAGGAATAGTACCCATAACAACAGTAGATGGATAGGATGCTTTACCTCCAGGAACATATAATAAAACCCTCTCCATTGGTACTATCATTTGTCCTAATAGACTTCCATTTTCAGTATAAAACCACGAATTTTTATATTCATGGCTATAGAAATTCTGAACCCTTTTTATCATTAAATCAATGGCTGATGCAAAATCAGAAGAAACCTCTACTTTATCAGGTACAGAAATTTTTAATCCATTTTTTCTTATATCAAAATTATCGAATTTTAAAGAAAGCTCGTATAAAGCTTCATCACCCTTTTCTTTTACTAATCTTATTATCTCTTCTACCTCTTTTTCAATCTTATCAATCTCCTTTTCTTTGCCCTCTTTTAAAATTAAAGGATTGAATTCATCCCCTTTAATTATTTTCATAAGTTTTTTCCACCTCTTTCAAAATATCTAATATCTCTTTCCGTTTCCATACATAACTGGATATATTAGCTATTAAACATGCAGAAGATTCAAAAAGAATCTCTTTAACAACAAGCCCGTTTTCTTTCAATGTTCTGCCTGTTTCTACTAAATCCACAATATAATCTGATATATTTAAAATAGGACCTAATTCGACAGATCCATTAAGTTTTATAATTTTTATTTTATTCCAACGATTAGTAAGATATTTACTTGTAATATTTACATATTTAGATGCAATTTTTACTTCTTCCAAATTCTTATCATCAGGAAAGCCTGCAAGTACCATTTTACAATATCCAAAAGGAAGTTTTATCAATGATACAACTTTTCTTTCTTGTTCTATTATTATATCTCTTCCTACAATTCCTAAATCGGCAACCCTCTCTTCCACATAAAGTGGAAGGTCCCAGGGTTTAGCTAAAAAAATCTCAAATCTTTCCCCTTTAAACCTCAATTTCCTGTTAGAATAATCATTCTCTAATGATGGATCTAAGATTTTTAGAAAATTTAATGCTTGTTCTAACATTCTTCCTGTGGGAAGAGCTATTCTAATTAAAGATTCTCTATTAATATGACTTCACCATCCTTTTCAAGTTCTTTTAAATCTAAACCCTCCATTTCCTTCGGTATAAAAATAGCGATGTTACCCCTCTTTCTTTCTTCTTCTATCAACTTTTGAATTTTGTAAAAATCTTTTTCAGAACAAATATAGTACTTTTTATTAATTTTTTGATTATTATTATTTATATTTTTTAATAAATCTTCTTCCACAAAAGCGAAACCTGTTCCAAAAATCTTTTCTCCATTTTTATTTGTAGCCACATAACTTCCTCCTCCCCCTAAGGCTTGTTTTATATCTTCTAAATAAACCTCAAATATTAGTCCGTCATAATATTCAAATGGTCTAATAAAAACTGGATTTATTAAAATTGATTCTGGTGAATAACCCAAATTTACTAATTCTCTTTTAAAAGACTTTATTGACTTAACTTCCTCATTTAAATCGTCATCATAAAAGGAATAATTATCTTCAAAAAATAGAAGTTTTCTTATATCATCTAAAACATTCACTGATATAGGAAGTTTCTCTACATATTCCATTAGAGAGACATAATCTTTTATTAACAATAGACTTTTTAAATTCTTTAACTCCTCTTCTTTAATATATTTTCTTAAAAAATTCCAAATGTTTGTATTATTTATCTCAATAATATAATTTTCAATACCTATTTTTGCAAAGATATTTCTTATGGTTAATAGTATTTCTAAATCTCTCCAAAGAGAAGGTAAATATATAAGTTCCCAACCAATTTGAAATTTTTCTTCTATACTATATCCATTAAGCCTAAAGATTGGACCCATATAAAAGAGTCTAATAGGGAAGTTTTCCTTTTTTATGTTTCTTAATATTTCAGAAGTCATTTCTGGACGAAGTGATAACAACTTACCATTTTTCTCAAAAAATAAGAGATTTTCATTTCCCCATAAATTTTCTGATACTATGGGGATTCTAATCTCTAAATAACCCCAAAGTTCCAATTCTTTTCTAATTGTATTTTCTATATATATACTCTTCATTTATTTATCTCTTTAAAGTATTAAAGTAAAAAAATTATATTAAATGATATGTTTTTTGTCAAGGGATAGGTCATAAGATATAATATCAAATATGAATAAGATAGTTAAATTTATACAACTTTTACTTTTTACCCTACTTTTAGTATCCTATTTATTAGGAGCAGAAAGCTTTTATATAGCACCCTCTATAGAATATAAAAAGGTAATATTAGAGGGTTTAGTATATCACATCACTTCAATAAAACAATTTGATCCTTTATTAGATATAGAAACAGTAGTAACAAACACAAAACTTTCGGATGTATTAAAAGAAAAGAACTATGATATTATTATAAACGCCAATTTTTTTGATCCTAATAGTAAAGAGCCTGTTGGACTTGTAGTTAAAAATTATGAACTAATACATTTACCTATAAAAAGGGGAGTCTTTGGAATTACTTCAGATAATAAAGCCATTATAGATATTTTTAATATCAATATAAAATTAAAAATTGATAATACAATAATTCCAATTAATAACTTAAATTCCCCACGTGGAGCAGACCAAATTACAATTTTTACTAATTTTTTTGGAAAAGAGACCAAAATAATGGATAATGCAGTAGCTGGTGTTGATATAGAAGTAAGCTTGGATGGTAAAATTCCTTCCTTGGGTACAATCTCAGGAAAAATTACTAATATATACTATGGCGTTAAAAAATCTATTATTAAAGATAATTCTTGCATTATATCCTTAGGAGGTACCGCTTTAAAATATCTTCCTTACTTTAGATTAGATAAAAAAATTGACATAATAGTTGAAAGTAATCCTCCTATAACTTTAAAAGAAGCAGTATGTGGAGGACCTATTCTTTTAAAAAATGGAGAAATCATATTTGATAAAACAGGAGAGATTCCTTTTACCTCAGATATCATTAATTCAAGGCATCCTCGTACTGTCATAGGAATAACAGATGATAAAATTTTCTTTATAGTGATAGAAGGGAGAAATAATAATTCCTTAGGTCTTACTATTCCAGAAACATGTGAGCTTATAAAAAATATGGGTATTAGAGATGCTATTAATCTTGATGGAGGAGGATCAAGTCAAAAAATAATTTGGGGTAATTTAATCAATCAAGTATCAGAAAGAAGTGTTCCTGTAGGAATAGGAGTTAAAAACAACTATCCCTATAAAAATCCTATATACTTAAGCTTTAAGGAGAAGGACGATATCTATATAAGAAAAGGAGAAAAATTAAAATTAGATCTATTACTTCAAGATGAAAACTATCATCCTTATCCTATTACATATTCGATGTTAACATGGACCATAACTAATAATAATATAGACTTTAATTCTTCAAAATTAGAGATAGAAGGAAGGGAATTAGGAGAATCAAGTTTAACAATTTATTTATCCAATTTAGAGGCCACTAAGAAAATATATATTTGGGACTATGTATCCTTAAAAATAGAAATAGATAAAGATAAATTATACTTGGGAGATAGTATTTTCCCTAAAATATATGCTATAGATAATTTTCAAAGGGTAAAAATTCTTTCATTAGATAGATTAAAATTTGATCCTAGTTATTTTAAGAGAAATGGAAAAGAATTAATTGCGATAAATTCTGGAATTACAACCTTATCATATACGTTTGAAAATCTTTCTGCAACCTATACAATAGAAATTATGTCAAATATAATAGAAGATTTTGAAGAAGATAAGAAATGGAATATAAGAGGGAAAAATTATAATCCTGAAAGTACATTTTATAAACTTACATCAGATGCATACACAGGAAAAAGTTCTCTTATGTTAGTCTATGATTCAAAAGAAGAAAATTCTTTTATTTACGTTGATTTAAATATATTAATTCCTCCTGATAAAACTTCCTTCTCTATAGCCTTAAAAGGGCAAGGAAATGGTTGGATTAGGTTATTATTTTATGATGACGATGGAACCCCATGGGTGCTGGACCTAACAACAACACTACAATATGACTTTAATAAATGGACAACTATTAATAAAGATTTCACAGAAATAAGACCTTTAATATCTACAAGTAAAAATAATCCCAAAATGCCTCTGAGATTAGCAAGTATCTATTTGGTTGGATTAACTAATAAAATCTCTGGAAACCTTCTTATTGATAGCTTAAATTTTAAATAAAGATTATTTTTTCAATACTTTTAAGTAATAATATAAATAATCCAGACCTGCAAATACGGAAAAGAAAAGCCCAACAATAAAAACCAATACAGATAAAGGTATTTGAAGTAATGCCATTAATATAGATATAGAGGTTAATACCATTGCAACTTTTCCATATATTCTTGAAGATATTATTTTTATCCCCTTTAATAAAAACAAAAAACCTACCAATAACATTAATAACTCTTTTAATACAAATATGATAACCAGAATAGGTGGGAAAATTCTTTTAAACGCAAAAAATACAAGAGTTACTCCTACAATTAATTTGTCTGCTATTGGATCTATTATTTTCCCTAATTCAGAACTCTGATTCAATTTTCTTGCCAAATAGCCATCCAATATATCACTGACAGCAGCAAGTCCATATAGAACTGCTGCTGTCATGTAATAATTAGAAACTAAAAAATAAAAATAAAAAGGTACAATGATAAATCTTATAAATGTCAATAAATTAGGAATAGTAAACATGTTAATCACCTATATAATACCAATAAAGCTGCTCCAATGCCTCCTGCATCCTCGCCTAATTCCGCCCATGCAAAGGATATCTTATCTCTTAAACTGGGTAAAACTCTTTTATAAAACTCATCTCTCATAGGCTTTCCAATATAATCTCTTACATTAGCAACTCCTCCACCCACAACTATCTTCTCTGGATCAATTATATGAACATAATTTGCCAAGGCTATGCCAAGATAATATCCTGCTCTATTAAAAATATCGATAGCTAACATATCTCCTCTTTCTGCAGCTTGGTATATAACTCTTACAGTTACTTTATCTAAATCTCCATTTACTAAATCCCATATAAGACTATCCTTATGATCTGGAAGAATAGATTTTGCATATCTTTCTATACCACTCCCTGAGGCAATTGCTTCAATACACCCTTTATTTCCACATCCACAAATAGGCCCATCTGGAATTACTGTCGTATGACCAAATTCACCAGCCATCCCATGTGCTCCAATCCATAATTTCCCATTTAATACTATTCCAGAACCAATCCCTGTACCAATGGCAACTGATATCATTGTTTTAGTTCCTCTTCCTGCTCCCACAAGCCACTCTGCCCAAGCTACTAAATTTACATCATTTTCCAAAAATACAGGCACTTTAAAATCATTCTCTAACTCTTTCCCCAAATTTACTTCCCTTTTCCATTCTTCTCCTAAGTTAGGAGCATATAAGGTTGTTTTCTTTTCTCTATCCATAATACCTGGGAATCCTACACCTATACCTTCTATATCATTAATTCTAAGATTTGCATCAACAAGTACTTTATTTATCATGCTTTTTATCTTTTGAATTACATAGTCTCTTCCCTTCTCAGACTCTGTGGGTTGTTTATCCCTTGAGATAACTTCACCCTTTTCATTAACCAGAAGTACATTTATTTTAGTACCACCTAAATCAACGCCTATAGCCTTTCGCATCTTCAACCTCCTTTTATCTTACTAATATAAATTCAAAATTTATATTTCTCATTGTTGTTTCAAAAAGAACATCTGGAATAATAAATCTTGCGGGAAATTTACAATAGGGTAGATGAAAAGCTATTAAACCACTCACTCTTGCACCAGCAAAAACTCTACCATCCTTAAATTTTAAAAGTTCATAAGTTTTTATAACTTCCTCTAAAGATTTTTCTTTATCAGAAGAACTTATATTGAAAGAGAATGTAGGAGGTTGATTTGTCCCAAACGATACCTCAAATGATACTCTCGGAGATGTGGAGGGTTGATAATATATCTCTCTTATTGGAGAAAATTGTTTTCCATTTTGATCTATAATTACAGATTTTCCCAATGGATAAACCCAAATATTCTCAGAAGAATTATTTACTATTTCAAGATTTATAACTATAATATCCTCTGAAAGGTTATACCATCTTGAATCCCTAACAATATCAACTCGTACCTCTACACCCTCTTTGGATATAATTTGAGGAGATATATTAACAGGTTTTATACAACCGCTGATTATTAATATGGTAAATATCAAAAAACAAAAAATAATTTTTTTCATAATTAAGTCACTCCTTTAAACTTAAATTAAGTTAAAAAGTTTCACACTAATACATTTTACATTAAAACAAGACTTCTTGACAATAAATATCTTAAGATTTAAAAATATGAAATGGTGAGGATAAAAATGAAATTTTAATAATAACAATAAGGAGGTGAAAGCAATGCCTATCTATGAATATGAATGCGAAAAGTGTCATGAAAGATATGAGATTATGACAAATCTTGGTGAAGAACCCCCAAAAACTTGCATAAAATGTGGAGGAAATTTAAGAAAGATCTTTTCACCTATAGGAATCGTCTTTAAAGGATCAGGATTTTATACTACAGATTATAAGAAAAAATCTTCTAATTCTAATGAAAAATCCAGTGAAAGTAAGGGGGAAGAATAATTTCCTCCCCCTTTTATTTTTTACTTGCTAATATTATTAATCTTCTTGATCCAATATGAAATTTACGACCCTCATAATCTCCTATAAGCCTATCTACATGAAATCCACTCTCTTTAAAGAGATGTACAATCTCTGAAGGAGAATAAAGATATATTCTTCTTACGAATTCCTTCCTAATATTATTTTTTAAATCAATCACTATTCTGTTTGATGTATAAAATCCTGTATCTGGCTCAAAAAAATGTTCTGTAAGTAAAACATAATCATTTCCAAAGATATCCCAAGAGTATGGAATAAAATATCTTAGAAGAGCATCTCTATTTTCAATATCTACAAGAAATTTACCATCTTTTTTTAATACTTGATATACCTTATTAAGAGTCTCTTTATCTTCCTCATATGTGGAAAGCCCAAAACTGGTATAAAGAGAAAATACGATATCAAATTTATAATCAAGCTTATCTATATCTTTGTATTCCATTACGTAAAATTCCACATTAAAAACTTTTTCTTTTTTTGCATTCTCTTTAGCTATCTCAATAAGTTCAGATGAACGGTCTATTCCAATTGTTCTATATCCTCTTTTTCCAAGTTCTAAAGTGTGTCTTCCAAATCCGCAACCAAGATCTAATATTAAAGATCCTCTTTTTAAACTTAGAACAGATTCTAAAAAATCTACCTCCTTTTTCGTACGTTCTGGGGTTAGATGTTTAGCAAGATATTGATAATAATCTCTACTAAAATATTGGTCTCTCCAATCTTTACTTTCTTGCATATTTCTGCCTTAAATAATATAAAAGTACGGTAAGATCTCCAGCATTTACTCCTGTAATTCTCTGAGCCTGCCCAAAAGTAGCTGGTCTTACCTTTTCAAGTTTTTCTTTTCCCTCTCGTGAAAGATGTGGTATCTCGTCATAATTTATATCAGGAGGAATCACTAAATCTTCATATTCCTGAAATTCTTTAACCTTTTGTAGTTCTTTTTGAATATATCCTTCATATTTGATATCCGTTTCTATTATGCTTCTCCACTTTCTCGGTAAATCCCCAGAAAGGCCTATTTTTTCCAAATCATCATAAGCTATTTCTGGTCTTTTCAATATCTGAAGAAGGGGAACCGATTGTTCTATAGGATTAGTACCCTTTTCTATTAATAAGTTGTTAATTTGATTAGGATTAACAGATGTTTTTTCAAGTCTCTTTCTTTCAAGTTTTAATTTTTCCATTTTTTCTTGGAACATTTTCCACATATCTTCATCAATAAGACCTAACTTATAAGCCTTTGGCGTAAGTCTTTGGTCTGCATTATCAGACCTTAAGAGTAATCTATATTCTGCTCTTGATGTTAAAATTCTATATGGCTCATCTACACCTTTTATTACAAGATCATCTATAAGTACCCCTATATATGCCTCGTCTCTTCTTACAATAAGTGGCTCCCTTCCTAATAGACTTAATGCAGCATTAGCTCCTGCAATTAATCCTTGCGCTGCAGCTTCCTCATATCCAGTAGTACCATTTATTTGACCCGCTAAATATAAACCTTTTATTTTCTTAGTTTCAAGAGTAATCTTTAACTGTTGAGGATATACAAAATCATATGCTATAGCATATCCAGGTCTTATAAGTTCAACTTCCTCTAAGCCTGGAATACTTCTTAAAATTTGAATTTGAATATCTTCTGGTAAACTTGTATATATTCCTTGTACATAAATCTCAACTGAATTTCTTCCCTCTGGTTCAAGAAAAACTTGGTGAGTTTCATGGTGAGGAAACCACACATATTTTTCCTCTATAGATGGACAATATCTAGGACCTTTTTTAACCATCCCTCCAATTCGAGAAGCAGTTAGATGAATGTTATTGAGTACTATTTCTTTCGTCTTTTGGGTAGTTCTGGTTAAATATGATAAAACTTGTTCTCTTGGTTCTGGTTCTTCCCAGAAAGAAAAAGAATGAAGTTCTTCATCTCCTGGTTGAGGTATGGTCTTACTAAAATCAATGGTTCTTTTATCTACGCGAGGAGTAGTACCTGTATTAAATCTTCCTACCTCTAAGCCTAATCTCCTAAGAGCATCAGAAAGACCTATAGATGGAAATTCTCCCATTCTTCCTGCAGGCTTAGACCAGGTACTTATATGGATAACACCGTTCATAAAAGTACCAGGGGTAATAACAACTTTTTCAGCATAGAACTCTTTTTTAGTTGATAAAATTACACCTTTAACTTCATCATTTTCTACAATTAGATCTATAACTTCTCCTTGATAGACATCTAAATTTTTCTGTTTCTCAAGAAATTCTCTCATCTTTAGAGGATAAAGCCATTTATCTACTTGTGCTCTAAGAGCTCTTACTGCTGGACCTTTTGAAGTATTAAGCCATTTTACTTGAATCATACTTCTATTTGTTATTCTTCCTATAGCACCACCCAAAGCATCTATTTCCAATATTAGATGACCTTTTCCAGGCCCACCCATAGCTGGATTGCAAGGAAGCCATCCCAAGGTATCATAATTCATAGTAATCAAAAGAGTTTTAACACCAAGACGAGAGGATGCATAAGCAGCCTCACATCCCGCATGACCACCACCTACTACAATGACGTCATACTTTTCCATTGCCATTTCTCCTTATCTCTAAAACTCCTAACTTTTTCAAGATAAATAATATTAAAAACAAGGTGCCAAAAACAAGAAGAGCTGATATGTAAGGATCCTGAATTAAAGAAATTAGTATTGCCACTAAAGCCATACAAATTGTAAATAAATAAATAAAAGCAATACTTTGCTCTGTACTCATACCAATTTTTAAAAACCTATGATGTATATGATCCTTATCAAACTTCCAAGGTGCCCTGCCTTCAACTACTCTCCTCACAATAGAAAAAGCAGTATCAAGAACAGGAAATCCCATAACAAGAATTGGAATAAACAAATTAATAATAGTACTAATTTTCAAAACTCCTACTATAGATATAGCTCCTAATATAAAACCTAAAAACATTGCTCCTGAATCTCCCATAATAATAGAAGCAGGAGGAAAATTAAAAAATAAAAATCCTAAAACACCCCCCAAAATACTTGCCAATAAAAATGCCATCTCTAATCTTCCTAAAAGTAAAGAAATAATGAGTAAAGAGAAAGAAGATATTGCTGCTACACCTCCAGCAAGACCATCAAGACCATCTATGAAATTCATAGCATTTGCTATTCCCAAAAGCCATATAAATGATATTAAATGAGCCCAAAAGCCTTTTATTATTATTCCTGTATAAGGAATTCTCCACAAATCTACTCTAACTCCCAATATAACAGCTAAAAGTATAGCAATAGTTGTAAGAGAAAATTTAGGAGCGGGTCTCAATTCCACAAAATCATCTAATAACCCTACTAAAAACACCAAGGTTCCACCCATTAATATTCTCTCTACAATGAGAGACCTATTAAAAAGAATATTAACTATTAAAATTCCTAAGAAAAACGAAATACCTCCAATTCTTGGAATAGGTTTAGTATGAACTTTTCTATCTGTAGGAATATCTATTCCACCTATTATGAAAGCCTTCTTTCTTATCCAAGGTGTAACTATTAAAGATATAATTAAAGATAAAGTAAAAGACATTAATATATTCATTTTTCTTTCTTATCTTTCAATTCGTAAGCTAATATAATAGCTTGAGCTATTTCTTTCATAGGTTTTCTCTTGTCCATACTGGCTTTTTGAATTAATCTAAAAGCCTCGTGCTCTTTTAACCCTTCTCTATCCATAAGCAAGCCTTTGGCTCTGTCTACAAGCTTCCTTGTCTCAAGAGCATCTTTTAAGTCTCCTACTTCTTTTCTTAAAAGTTGAAACTCCTTAAATCTTGCAATAGCTATCTCAATAGCTGGGAAAAGATCAGACTCTTTAAAAGGCTTTACAATATAAGAAATAACTCCGACCTCTTTAGCTTTTTCTACTAATTCTTTATCTGAATAGGCAGTAAGAAAAATTATGGGAGCAATTTCCTCTTGGGTTAATATCTTAGCTGCCTCAATACCATCCAAATTTGGCATTCTAATATCCATAATTATTACATCCGGCTTCAACTTTCTTGCAAGTTCTACTGCTACTTGACCATCTGAAGCTTCTCCTACTACCTCATAACCCTGCCCTTCTAAAATCTCCTTTATATCCATCCTAACTATGGGTTCATCTTCTGCTATTAATACTCTTATAGGCTTTTTCATATATATCAGCAACCTCCTTAAAGGATATCTCTAAATATTTCATTTGCAAGTAAAACTCCTTTTTTTGTTAAACATATTCTATCCTTTTTTCTCTTTATAAGACCTTCCTTCATAAAAATAGAAAGATTTGGAATATAATCTGATATATTTTTTCCAAATCTTTCAAAAAACTCCTTTTCTGAAACTCCTTCCATAAGCCTTAGCTTTACAAAAAGATAATCCTTAGGATAAGTTTCATCATTTAAAATTTCTATATTTTCAATCGGTAATTCATCATTATTTATTTTCTCATAGTATACAAAAAGATTTTTGTAATTTCCATACCTTATATGATTAGCAAAAGAATAAGCTGATACACCATATCCATGATATTCTTCTTGATTCCAATACTTCAAATTGTGTCTACACTTTAGATTAATGTTCCGTGCAAAATTAGAGATCTCATAGTGAATAAATCCAACTTCTTCCAATAGATTCATAGCATACATAAACATATTGGCCTCTACATCATTATCAGGTAAAGTAAATTCACCCTTTATATACTTTTCATAAAATAATGTACCTTCCTCTATTATAAGATTATAAATAGAGATATGTTCAGGATTAAGAGAAAGGGCAAAATCTAAGGACTTATAAAAGTTATTAGGATTCTGAAAAGGTATAGAGTAAATAAGATCCAAGTTTATATTATCAAAACCATATTCTCTCAATAAAATAAATGTTTTTAATGTATCTGAAACAGTATGAATCCTTCCTAAAATCAATAATTCCTCGTCTATGAATGATTGAACTCCTACACTTATTCTATTAATTCCTATATCCTTCCAAAAACCTAATTTCTCCTTGTCTATAGTACCAGGATTAACTTCTATTGTTATTTCAACATCTTTTTTCACCTTATAATGTTTATAAATACTCTCAAAAATTGAATCCAACGCCTTTAAAGACATTAATGAAGGTGTTCCACCACCAAAATATATTGTATCTACAATCTCACTTTTAGCCTTAAGTTGTATCTCTTTTGTAATATATTCTATGTATCTTTCTTCTTCATTCTTAGAATAGACAAAAGAGGTAAAATCACAATACGGACACTTTTTTATACAAAAAGGATAATGAATATATACTCCTACGGCCTTCATAAATATTTATTCAGTTAAAATCTTTTTAATCGTTTCTATTAATGGGAAATAAGTCATGTTAGAGTGAAGTGGAGTAATAGAAATCATTCCTTGATTGATTGCCCAGATATCAGAACCTTCTTCTGCTTGCTTTTCTATTTCACCGTGAAGCCAATAATACTCTTTATTTCTTGGGTCATACCTTTTTTCCACTCTATTCTTATAATGAAACTTACCCTGATAAGTAACAAAAATATTTGATATGTCAGCTTTAGGTGGTATATTTATATTCAAAAAAATTTCCTTAGGTAATATCTTTAAAAATAAGTGAATATATTTCATTAAGAATTCTACAGCTTTCTCAAAATCTTCCTCTCCTCCTTCATGAGATACAGAAATTGAAATAGCAGGTATACCATTAAGGGATGCTTCCCTTGCCCCAGAAACTGTACCAGAATAAATAATATCAGTTCCCAAATTATATCCCTTATTTATTCCAGATATAACAACAGAAGGAAAGTTAGGAAGTAAAGCATAAAGTCCTAAAAGGATGCAATCTGCAGGATTTCCATTAGTAGTCCAACATTTAACATTTGAGATTTTCCATGTTATTTCATTAACTCTTAGGGGCTTATGAAGTGTAATAGCATGACTTCCCCCACTTCTCTCTCTTTCAGGCACAATAATATATATTTCTCCTATATGTTTTAATCTTTTACTCATGATCTCTAAAGCAGGAGAATTTATTCCATCATCATTTGTTATAAGTATCCTCAAATTTTCCATAATTTCTAATCCCTCTTTAATACAGTCCAAAAGGCTTCTTGAGGTATTTCTACATGACCTATTTTTTTCATTCTCTTCTTACCTTCCTTTTGTTTTTCCAAAAGTTTCTTTTTCCTTGTTACATCACCGCCATAACATTTCTGAAGAACATTTTTTCTTAAAGGCTTTATCTCTTCACGGGCTATAATCTTACTCCCAATACCCACTTGTATAACTACTTCAAAAAGCTGACGTGGTATAACTTCTCTCAATTTCTGTGCCAATTTTCTTGCTTCCTCATAAGCCTTTTCTTTATGTACAATAATTGAAAGAGCATCTACAGGTTTTCCATTGATAAATACATCTAATTTTACTAAATCACTATTTTTATATCCAATCAACTCATAACTTAGTGATCCATATCCTCGAGTAACAGATTTTAATATATTAAAAAAGTCAGTTATAATCTCAGAGAGAGGGATCTCTGCAGTTATCAATACGCGATTTGTAGTAAGATATTCCATACTCTTAAATTCTCCTCTTCTTCTATCAATTAATTCCATAACCGAACCTAGATACTCATTTGGAGTTACAATACTTACTAATACAAATGGTTCTCTAAATTCAGAGATTTCATATGGGGGAGGTAAATCTAATGGATTCTGAATGATTTTCTTCTCGCCCCTTTTTGTAATCACTTCATAAGCTACAGAAGGTACAGTGGTAATTATATTTAAACCAAATTCTCTTTCTAATCTCTCCTGTACAATTTCTAAGTGTAAAAGTCCCAAAAATCCACATCTAAAACCGAAACCAAGTGCAGGAGAACTTTCAGGTTCATAATATAGAGAAGCATCATTTAGACTTAGTTTTTGTAAAGCATCTCTCAATTTTTCATAATCTTCATTCTCAATTGGATAAACTCCACAAAAAACCATAGGTTGCAATTTTCTATAACCAGGTAAAGGTGCTTCTGCTGGATTATCAGTTTTTGTAATTGTATCTCCTACCCTTGCTTCAGAAATATTTTTTATATTAGCAATTATATATCCCACTTCTCCTGAAAGAAGATTATCCTCTTTTACCATATCAGGCGTAAATACACCTACTTCTTGCACCTCATATTCTATGTTATTAGACATAAACTTTATTTTATCAATCGCCTTTACCATTCCGCTAAAGACTCTTACATATACTACAACACCTCTATATGGATCATATTTAGCATCAAAAATTAATGCTTTTAAGGGATCATTAATATCTCCTTTTGGATATGGTATATATTTGACAATACCTTCCAATAATTCCTCAATTCCCCAACCCTCTTTAGCGCTTACAAAAAAGGTTTCTCCAATATAATCACTCCCAAGAAGTTCCTTGATCTCTTCAGCCACCTTTTGAGGCTCTGTATTTGGAAGATCAATCTTATTTACAACAGGAATAATAGTAAGATTATTCTCAAGGGCAAGAAGAAGATTGTTTATTGTTTGGGCTTCTATTCCTTGAGAAGCATCTACAACTAAAATAGCACCTTCACAAGCTGCTAAACTCCTTGATACTTCATAGGTAAAATCTACATGACCAGGTGTATCAATTAAATTAAATTCATAGGTTTCTCCATCCTTTGCCTTATAAAAAAACCTTACTGCTTGGGCCTTTACTGTGATTCCCCTTTCTCTCTCAATCTCCAAAGTATCTAATAATTGATCTCTCATCTTTCTCTTATCTATAGATCCTGTAAACTCTAAAAGTCTGTCTGCTAATGTGGATTTACCATGATCAACATGTGCAATAATGCTAAAATTTCTTATCTTAGTTATATCTCGCATAAATCCTCCTCCCAATCTTTGCCATATTTCTGATTATATAACATTTTGTGAAACCTTTTGAACTATTTTAATTTTATGGTATAATTCACACTGTTAAATTAAAAATTTTTATAAAGGAGAGGGAAAAGGAAGATGGCAAATACAAAATCTGCAATTAAAAGAATAAAGATAAGTGAAAGAAACAGAATTAGAAACCGTGTAAGACTTGGAAAAATTAAATTTTATACAAAACAATTTCTTAATCTCATCAAAGAAAATAAGATAGAAGAAGCCAAAAAACTTCTTCCAGAAGTAATAAGTGCAATAGACAAAGCAGCACAAAAAGGAACTCTTCATAAAAATACTGCAGCAAGAAAAAAATCAAAGCTCATGAAGCTTCTTAAAGAAAAACTTGCTGTTAAATCTTAGCTCCAATTTTTAAAAGTACTTTTTCCAAAAGTACTTTTGGATCTTTAGCTGTAGTCTTAAACTCTAAATCAGTCTGCCGCAGAAGAAAATATATTTCAAAAATTTCTGCGGCAGAATATTTTGTTAAAGTATCTAAAATTTTTTTAACTACAAAGGGATGTAAACCAAGTTTTTCCCTAATCTCTTCACTTGAATATCCATCTTTAAACAATGCATTTGCTCTTAAAAGTTGCCTCATCTGTCTAATAAGGATCTCCAATATAACTTGAGGATATGTTCCCTCATTAAATAAAGTGTCAATTCCAGACAAAGCAAGATAAAAATCTCTCCTTAAAATAGCATCTAAAAAAGTATAAAAAGCTATCTCTACAGGAGAGAGTACTTTCTTTAAAACCTCAATTGTAATATCCTTCTTATCTATAGCAAAAATACAAACTTTCTCAATCTCTTGAATAAGTAATCCTATATTTTCAGAATAATAAGATGATAGAAAATATATACTTTCATCATCAATATTTTTACCCTTCTCTTGAAATTTTTCTTTTATCCATTTTCTCAAAGCATCAGCCCTAAATTTAGTAAACTCTATAACTCCTTCCGGGGGGATCATTTTTGAAAAAGAAATTTTCTTAGGTTTTTCTTCCTCGGCATTAGCCATAAAAACCAAACAAGTATTGGTCATTCTTCTAAATAAAATCTCTAATTTTTTGGGAATATTTTGATCTTTAAGATCTTGGGCATGCCTTACTACAATAAATTGATTACCTAAAAGGGGAGGTGATTCTAAATATGGGAGAAGGTCATTCCAATTTATTTCATCTCCAAAAAATGCCACATAGTTAAATTCTTTAAATCTTACTTTCTTAAGCTCTGATAAAGCTTCTTCCATTAAAGCTTTTTCTTCTCCTATAAAAAGATAAACAGGAGAAAACTTTTTTTCTTTTAATGAATGCCTAAACTCCCAGTAATTCATAATCCTCCCTTTTCTTTATAATTATAGGTAAAAAGATAAGAAATAAGGAAATTACAAGACTAATTTTATAATGAGAAAGAATGAATTGCAAACCATTTAACAGAATATCAATCAAAACAGATATTATTTTTACAAAAATATAATTAAGTGGATAAATATTAATGAAAAACAATAAAAAACTAAGAATCAAAATAGCATAGAATATAGGAATTGAAAAAATATTTGAAAAAATTGAAATAAAAGAAATTTTTTTGAAATAATAGAGATTAATAGGAGATAAAAATATCATCAACCAAAAAGAGCTTTCCCAGATTTCTTGAAAAAAATTAGGTAAAAACTTAGGAAATTTAGGTTTATACAAAAGACCTAACATAGAAAGATAAGAAAGTTGAAAGCTTAAGTTAAAAAGCTTTAAGGGAGATATTATGAGATTAATTAACGCAACCCAGAAAATAGCATTCAAAGTATCTTCTTCACGTCTAAAAAGAAAGGCTAAAAGAAGAAAGATATATTCTCCTATAACTCTCCATATAGGCGGATTATCTCCAATAATAAAACCATAAAAAAGAAGTATGGGAAGAAAAATAATTCTACTTAATATTTTTCTAAAAGGTAAAAGGGTTATAAAAATTCCTATTAAGAAAGAAACATGTAAACCTGAAATAGCTAACAAATGGGAAGTGCCAGTTTCAGAAAATATATCTTTTACATTTTTATTTAGACCCATTTTTTCTCCAATTGTAATAGCCTTTATAAATTCTTTTTTATCATTTTTAAAAGGGCTCAAAATATAATCTACATATTTTTTTAATTTTAGTCTTAAAATTTTAAATCTATTTATGTTCCTATGATTAACTAATTGTATTTCCTTAACCTTTATTTTATATAAAATATTTTCACTCCAGATATTATTATTCTCTAACGGATAATATTCTACTCCTTTTAAAAGAAGCACATCTCCTACCTCATACTTGACACTTCTACTTACTGACAAGATAAATTTTTCCTTATTAATATTTGGTTCTATAACATATTGTATGTAATTTTGAGAAAATAGCACATCCTTTACCTCACCACAAATCTCATCATATTTTTTACTAAAAAGTTCATATTGAGGTAATGATGACCTATATAACAAAAAACCAAGAAAGAAAAAAGATAAAGATAAGAATATAAGTAAAAACTTCTTCCTTAAAGAGATAAGGGTAGAAAGAATAAAAATAGGTATTCCAAAACTAAAATGATATTTGGATATAATGATTCCTATTGCATAACTTGTTAAAAAAACAAAAGAATAAGGTATTTTCAAAAGTCACCAAGTAATTTTATCTTTTAATTTTTCAAGCTTCTTTTCTCCTATTCCTTTAACATTTAATAGATCATCATAAGAAGTAAATAATCCATGCTCGTTCCTATAATCAATTATTCTCTGAGCAAGAGTAGGTCCAATTCCAGGTAAAGTTTCAAGTTGCTCTTTAGAAGCAGTATTTATATTAATCTTATCATTAGTGGGAACCCCAACTGAAGTTTTTAATTCTTCATTAGTAGATGATATTGAATTTAAGAACTGCTCTTTTGAAGGAACATTTATTTTTGATCCATCTTTTAAATAATCTGCAAGATTAAGCTTATCCAAATCAGCAGAGGGCAAGGGACCACCTGCCATATTTATTGCATCAACAACCCTTGCCCCATCTCGTAATTTATAAACACCAGGAATTTTAACTTCTCCTGCTACATGCACTACTATAAAACTATCTACATTTTCTTCTGATATTTTTTGTTCCTTTCCAAATAAATTAAATACAGTAAAAAAAGCAACAATACATACAAAAATTATGATTATTATTCTTTCTTTTTTATCAAACATCTATTTTCTTAACACTAATTTGGTTTTATCCTTTAATAGAGATATATTCTTTTTTAATATCTCTATAGCTTTATTTAATTGAACATCATTATCCTTACCCACATTTTCTGGAGCCATCTCTACTAATATATCTGGAGTTATACCTTCTTTATTTATGTCTCTTCCAGATGGAAGTAAATATTTTTCTGTAGTTATTTTAACCGCTGATCCATCTGAAAGGGTGAAAATTGTTTGCACTACTCCTTTACCAAAAGTTTTCTCTCCTACTAATATAGCTTTATTATAGTCATTTATAGCTCCTGACAAAATCTCAGATGCACTTGCAGAATATCTATTAACAAGAACTATTAAAGGCTTATTCCATTTATACGTTCCTTTTACTACTTTCTCTCCATATAGTCTTTTTTCCCTATCTTGTCTATAAACAATTATGCCTTTAGTATCAAAGGTTTTAGAAGTATTATTATCTTTAATAGTAGTTTTTACTTGATCATTTTCAGAGATAAAGAAACTTGCTATAGTAACTGCAGATCTTAAATCTCCGCCTGGGTTATTTCTAAGATCTAATATTACTCCTTTTACTTTATTTTCTAATGCTTTAAATGCATCAGCTAATTTTTGAGGTGAATTTTGAGTAAATTCATAAAATCTTATATAACCAATATTATTCTCCAAAACCTTATATTCCACAACAGGCACTTCTATAAGCTCTCTCTTTAAAACAAACTCATAATATTTCTTCTCTGATTCTCTGTATATTTTTATTTTTACCTCTTTACCAACTTCCCCTCTTATCATTGAAACTACCTGATCTAAAGGCTTATTAACCACATTTTGTCCATCCACTTCTACTATCTGATCTCCAGGTTTTACACCCGCTTTATAAGCAGGTGTATCATCTATAGGTGCCACAACTAAAATTTTTCCATCCTTTGATTCAAGCCTCATTCCAACTCCACCAAAAGAACCCTGCATATCCTCAGTAAAGGTTTTAAAGCCTTGAGGATCAAAAAATTCAGTATATGGATCATCTAAAGCCTTTAAATATCCTCTTATTGCCTCATACTCTAATTTCTTATTGTCTAAATTTTTCTCAATATATGCATTTCTTACATAATAAACAGTTTCAATAAAAACCCTAATACTTGCAATAATGTCATCAATGGAATCCTTCGCTATATTTAATTTCGGAATTAAAAAAACAGCTATTAATACAATAGAAGCAAGAACTATAATTCTCTTTTTAAATCTCATTCTTTCCTCCTTTATACATAACTTTTTTTATTTTAACCAATTCATTGGATCTACAGGCTCACCATTTACTCTTACCTCAAAATGTAAATGGGGACCTGTACTTAAACCTGTACTTCCTACATATCCTATTATATCACCTTCAGAAACCTCTTCTCCAGATCTTACAGCTATTCTTGATAGATGTCCATAAACAGTAGATATATTACCTCCATGATCTATTATTATCATATTTCCATATCCGCCATACCATCCTGCAAAAATGACTCTACCAGAAGCTGCTGCTCTAATAGGTGTTCCATAACTTGCTGAAATATCAACACCGGTATGAAAAAGAGGAGCTCCTCCAAGTATAGGATGTCTCCTCATACCAAATCCAGAAGTAACACTCCCAATAACAGGCCAAGATAGATATCCTTTTTTAGCCTTTTGAATTTTAGAAGATGCTAATCTTTTTATCAAATTCTCAATCTCCTTTGACTCTCTCTCTAAGGTTGCAATTACCTGTTGTTGATAACTTTTCTGTTCCCTTATTTTCTTAAGAAAGGCTTCTCTTTCTCTTTTCTTTGCTTCTATATATTCTTTCCTTTCTGATATATCCTTTACTAAAAGCTCGATTTTCCTTTTCTCATCCTCCCATTCCTTTTTCTTTCTATCAATATCTTTACATTGTTTATCAATACTTTGTAATCTATTTACTTCTTTCTTCATTAATGTCTTCAAATAATACGGAACAGCAATAGAGGCAAATACATCTTGCGTAAAGATGATATCTAAATAAGTCTTAGGTTGTATAGTCTTAAAAATATCACCTAAGGATTCTTTATAGTTTAAACTTCTATATCTTAAATTTCTTTGCATTATACTTAATTGCGTTGATAATACTACCAATTTTGCTTGAGCTTCTCTAAGCCTTGTTTCTGCTATGCTAAGATCTTTTTCTGCCTTGTCAAGATCCATATCAATTTTGCTTATTTCTTGAACAATATTCAATTCCTTCTTTTCTAAATTTTTAACCTGCATTTTTATATTATTTATTTGTTCTCTTTTCTTCTGCAACTCTTTTTGTTTTTGAAGTATGGTATTATCTACATCACCCCATGTAAATATGGGTAAAGATAAGAATAATAAAACAATTGTTATTGCAATTACCCTTCTCATTTAAGTCTCTGAAAACTTATTAAGGCAGAGGTAAAACTAATTATCACGTTAGAGATTATAAAATAAAAAGTCCAAATTAAAATATGTCTTAGATCAAATATGTAAGAGAAATAAGGAAGTATTGTTGCTATATGATCTTTAAAAATATTCCCAAAGAAACAAATTGAAACCAAGGCAGAAAAAAATGAAACCATCGTTATTATTATATTTTCTAATATTTGAGACGGTACTGAAAATATAGGATAAGCAAGATGAGCATGAGTAAGCAATTCTACAGATAATAAAAGAAAAGATAGACTACCTAAATATATGAAAATCTTTTTAATGATCTCCACTAAGCCCTGCAAATTATACCACTGAGTAACCATTTCCTCAGGATACCTTACATCTTCAACAAAATTATAATTTAGAAGATACCTTACAATATCATCTATATTTTCTAATAAAGATGGCGTTATTTCGATAGTTTTGGGCAAAGAATCAGGAGAACCCCAGGCAAAAATATCATTCTCTCTTCCCACAACTTCCTTTAGCTTTTCCCAGGCATCCTTCTGGGTTATATAAGTAGCTTCTTTAAAATGAAAATTAGATTTTAAATCTGTCAATAACTTAACTATATCAGAATCAGAAGTTTTTGCATTTATAAAAGCATAAATTTTTATCTTTTCTGCCCAAAGATTCAAAGATCCATTCATAGAAGTTATAAAAACAATCAGGAATAATAAAAGTATATAGAGTATAAAAAACCCTATAAAGACAAAAAGACCTTTGTTTTTTAACCCCTCTATAAAATCCCTACTACCCATGTTTAAATTATAACCCTAAATATTATAAAAAAGCAACACAACCAATACTCCTAAGACTCCTCCCAAATTAATTTTTAAATCAAATCCTAAGGTGAAAGTAAAAAAATACATATCAAGAGTAAATGGGGAAAATCCAATATTTAATCCCTTTTTTAAAAGTTCTAACTTATCTCCAAATGCTTCAGCTATAACTCCTCCTACAATAAGCCCAAGAACAATAAGAAAGACTAAAAGTTTGGTAGACATTTTATTTCTTCTCATAGGTCACCCCCTAAATAGTTTTTAATATATTTTATTAAATACCCCCCTACAATTCCATTAAAAAGACCTGCTAAAAATCCAAAAATAATCAGGAATGGAGCATAGTAAAGAATACCCTTATGGAAAACGAAAAAGGCAACTATAAAAAGTTGGGTCATATTATGAATAATTGCTCCTATGATACTGTTATTTATAACACTTACCGATGTCTTTGAAAAGAAACCCATAAAAAGATTACTTACTAATCCCCCAAAGAATCCTAAATAAAAAGAGATATCTAAAAATCTTCCCATAATAATATTCACTATTATAACTCTTAGTACGGTTATAATTAAAGCTTCTTTTATGCCTAATGTATAAATAGCAACTAAAGAAACTAAATTTGCAATTCCAATCTTTCCACCTGGAAGAAAAAGAAAGGGAGATATAAAAATACTTTCAAAGTAATAGAGAACACAAGCTAATGATATCATTAATCCTAATATAGTAATATAAACAACCTTATCTTCCTTTATCCTTTTCACTTTTTACTCTCCACTTCAAATTCCAGATTAGGAGAATACCATAAATTTAAATTTGGAAAAACAATAACTAATCCTAAATAAGAAAATTTTTCTTTCCATAAAGATATGGCATCTTTACCTAAAATAAAAAAAGCTGTTGATAAAGCATCAGCCTCAGTTCCACTTTTACTAATTACACTAACACTTATAACAGAATTGGATGGATATCCATCTTTAGGATTAATTATATGACAATATCTCTTATTATCTTTAATAAAAAATCTTTCATAATCTCCTGACGTGGAAACAGAACCTTCTTTTATAAATACTCTTCCAATAAAATCCTGATCTTTACGGGGATGCCTAATGCTTACTTCCCAAAGAGCTCCTTTCTGAGGGCTACCATAAACTCCAACTTGTCCTCCAAGATTCAAAACAGCCCTATCTATAGAGTATTTTCTTAAAACTTCAAATATCCTATCTATCAAATACCCTTTAGCAATACCCCCTAAATCTAGTTCCATGCCCTTTTCTATCATAACTTTGTTTCCTTCAATATAAATTTTTCTATAATCCACATATTTAAGCTTATCTTCAATCTCTTTTTTATCAGGGATTCTGTAATTTTTATCATAAAATCCCCAAATCTTCATAAGAGGAGCTATCGTTGGATCAAAATAACCATTAGTAATTTGAGCAAAATACTTAGCTTTTTTAATAATATTTAAAGTATCATATGAAACCTCTACATAATCTCCTGCATTTTTATTAATTTTACTTATTTCACTATTGGGGTTAAACCTGTCAATTTTATTACTCAAATCTTCCAATAATTTCCAAGATTCCTTAAGAGCTTTATCACTATCTTTTCCCCAGACTCTTATATCCACAAACGTATCCATTAAAATACCAATCTGAGAAGCCTCTCTATTCCTTTCGTAACTTCTAACCAAGAAAATAGAGAATATTAATAAGGTCAATATAATTAATGTTTTAATAATATAAGAGCCTTTGTTGGACATTTTTCTACACAGATTCCACAACCATCACAAAGATCATAATTTATAACTGGAAATCTACCATCCATCTTAATTGCACCTTTTGGACATACCCTTTCACAAATGCCACAACCAATACATGCATGAGAACACACCTTTCTTGCATCAGGGCCAGGAAGTTCTGATTTACAACCAAGGAGTAAAGGTATATTTACAGGTAATAATGTTAAAATACCTCTTGGACATGCTTTCACACATAAACCACAGCCAGTACATTTATCTACATCAATCTTGGGCAAACCATCATCCCCCATATGTATGGCATCAAATGGACAAGCTCTAACACAATCACCATATCCTAAACATCCAGTTGGACAACCCTTGTAACCCCCTTGAACTAAATTCGCTGCTTTACATGTTTCAACTCCTTTATATATAAACTTTTCTTGAGCAATTCCTTTACCACCTTGACATTTAAGAAAAGATACCTGTTTTACAAGACTAATTTCTTCATTAACTCCCATAATCCTTGCAATTTCTTTTGCTACCTTTTCTCCTCCTACAACACAAGCAGTAATAGGAGCTCTACCCTCTACAATAGCTGTAGCACAAGCTTCACATCCTGTATAGCCACACGCCCCACAATTTCCTCCAGGAAGGACTGACAGAATCTCAGAAACACGAGGATCAATCTCTACTTTAAATCTTTCACCAGCTATTGCTAAACCTGCTCCAAAAAGAAAACCTATACCTCCCAATACTAATATAGTAGTTAATACTAATCCCATATCTACTTCCTCCTTTTAGTGGGCAATCCCTTGAAATCCAAGAAATATCAATGCTAAAAGCCCTGATGTTATAAAAACTATAGGATAACCTTGCCAAAACATAGGAATATCTGAGAAAGATAATCTCTCTCTTACAGCTGCAAGGAGTATCAAGGCAATGGCATAACCAAGAGCAACTCCCAAGGAATATACTATAGCTTCAATTAAATTATATTGATAATTAATATTTAAAAAAGTAACTGCTAATATGGCACAGTTTGTAGTGATTAAAGGTAAATAGATACCCATAGCTTTATAAAGGGCTGGAGAAGTTTTTCTTATAAACATCTCTACAAGTTGAACTAAAACTGCAATTACTAAAATAAAAGCTATAGTCCTTAAAAAAATTAAATTTAATGGTACAAGAACGTAATAATAAATAAAGAAGGTAACCACTGAAGCCATGGTAGTTACAAAGGCTACTGCAAGACCCATTCCTATAGATGTTTCAAAAAAGGAGGTCATTCCAACAAAGGAACATAAAGCCAAAAACTTCATAAATACAATATTATCTATTATTGAAGCATATAGGAAAAGAAGAAAAAGTTTTCCAATATATTCCATTCTTATTACCTCCTAATTTTACTATCTACCCATTTTAATAGCGCAATTAACAAACCTATTCCCCAAAAAGCTCCTGGAGGCATAATAAAAACTCTCATTGGTTGAAAGTTTGGAATTATATTTACATTAAGAAGAGTTCCTGAACCTAAAAATTCTCTTATTGCTCCTAAAGCTACAATAGTCCATACATAACCTATGCTTATTCCTATACCATCAGCAATAGATTCTATTACAGAATGTTTATAAGCAAAAGCCTCAGCTCTTCCAATTATTATGCAATTAACTACAATTAAAGGTATAAATATTCCTAAAGCTTTATATAATGTAGGTGAATAAGCTGATATTACAAGATCTACTATAGTAGTAAAGGTACCAATAACAACGATAAAAATAGGTATTCTTATGTCGTGAGGTGTAAATTTTCTTAAAAGAGATACAAATAAATTAGAAAAAACCATAACAAATGTAAAAGCAAGACCCATTCCAATTGCATTTTGTACATTAACAGAAACAGCAAGTACCGAACATAATCCAATCATTAAAATAAGAACAGGATTCTCTTTGAAGATGCCATTTTTTACATAAATCCAAAAGTTTTTCATGTTTTATTCCCCCTCTAAAAATCTTTATGTTTTAAAACTTCATTTACTGCTCTTACCACTGCTGATGAGGAAATAGTTGCCCCAGATACTGGTGTAATATTCTTTTTAGCTTCCAAATTAGGAGTATTTTTTCCTATAAATTGTTTTAAAAAACTATCCTTTGTTATTTCACTTCCAAGACCAGGTGTTTCTTGTTGAGATAAAACACTAATATGTTCAATTTTCCCTTCTTCATTTATACCAATAACTAATATAATATCACTACTATATCCTTTTGATACTACTTCCCATATAGATCCAATTTTTTCTTGCCCTTTATAAGCAATATTTATTTCGTTAATTTTAACTAACTTATTTTCAACTTTAGGCAAATTTTCAACCTTTTTAAATTCTGTAGCTTCTGGAATCATTTCTTTTAAAATTTTCTCTTTCTCCAATTTTTTATTTATTTCAATTACCTTTTGGGTATTTTCATATGTAAAAGCTAAAACTCCAGCTGCTATACTACATACCAAAAAAAGGATCAATCCATATCTTAGTATCTGTTTCATTTTCTCACCTCTCCAAATTTCCGAGGTTTTATGGTTCTATCTATGAGAGGAGTCAAAGCATTCATAACAAGAATTCCATAAGAAACACCTTCTGGATAAATACCAAATAATCTTATAACCATAGTAAAGAAACCTGCTCCTATTCCGAAAATAACTTTCCCTTTTTTTGTAAGAGGGGTTGTTACCCAATCAGTAGCCATAAAAAATGCACCTAAAAAAAGTCCTCCCGCCAATATTTGAAAAATAGGATCTTTCCCAAATAAAAGAGAAATTATAAAAACTGTTAAGATATATGAGAGTGGTATTCTCCAATCTACTATTTCTTTATAAATAAGGTAAACACCACCCAAAAGTAATAATAATGCAGAAGTTTCTCCTATACATCCTGGAATATCCCCAATAAAAAGATGCCAATATGATGGTAGCTGATAACCAGTAAGTTTAAGCTTTACTATAGCAAGAGGTGTAGCAGTAGAAGTAAGAGGAGAGGCTTGTGAAACCATACCTCCAATCTTATGAATTGGTTCTATCCAAGAAGTCATTATTTGAGGATATGAGGAGAGAAGAAAGGCTCTTCCAACTAAAGCAGGGTTTAAAAAATTATCTCCCAATCCCCCAAAAACCTGTTTTCCAAGAAGAATAGCTACCCCAGATCCAATCACAGGAATCCATAATGGAACCTTAGGAGGTAAAGTAAGAGCAAGAAGAAGTCCTGTAACCACAGCACTAAAATCTAAAAGTATGTTTAATGGCTTTTTCCTCAAAAAAAGAGCAAAGGCTTCCCATAAAACTGCTGAAATTATACTTACTAATATAACCCATAAAGAATATAAACCAAAAAAATAAACACCTGCAAGAGTGGCAGGTATAAGAGCATAAATTACTTGCCTCATTGCATATGAAACATCTTCCTTAACAAAAATATGGGGTGATGAAGAAACTATTAATTTATCCATCTCTGATTTCATAACCAGTTATGCCTCCCTTTATTTTCTTCTCTTTGCTAAGATATCCGTTTTACCTACTCTTATCCATTGAAGTAAAGGTCTTCGAGAAGGACATATATAATTACAAGAACCACATTCTATACAATCTAATATTCCTAACTCCTCCGCCTCTATAAGCTTATCTTTTCTAACATATTTAGCTAATATGGTGGGCATTAATCCCATTGGACAAACATCAACACATTTTCCACATCTTACACATTCCACAGGTTCATAATACTTTGCATCCCTCTCAGAAAAAACAACCACACCTGATGTACCTTTAATAACTGGTGTATCCATATCATAAATGGCTATACCCATCATGGGTCCGCCAAAAATAATCTTTCCTGGCTTTTCTCTAAATCCTCCTGCAGCTTCAATAAGTTTTGATACAGGAGTACCTATTAAAACTTCTAAATTTTTAGGAGAATTAACATTCTCACCTGTAACAGTTACTCCTCGAGAAATTAAAGGAAGGCCCGTTTTAAAATGTTCAGCAATAGCTACCGCTGTTCCCACATTATTAACAACTACACCGACATCTAAGGGTAGACCTCCAGAAGGAACTTCTCTATCTAAAATAGCCTTTATAAGGTGTTTCTCCGAACCTTGAGGATATTTCGTAGGCAAAATAGCAATCTCTATATCGCTATCAATATATTTTCTCAAAACTTCTACTGCATCTTTTTTATTATTCTCAATACCTATAATCCCCTTCTTAACACCTAACACATACATTAATATTCTTAATCCTTCTACAATTAGTTGAGGCTTCTCTAACATAAGCCTATAGTCTATAGTCAAATATGGCTCACACTCTGCCCCATTGAGAATAATAGTATCTATCTTTTTTTCTGGCGGGGGTGATATCTTTACATGGGTAGGAAAGGCGGCACCTCCAAGTCCTACAATACCAGCTTCTCTTATTCTTTTTCTAATATCCTCAGGAGAAAGATTTTGCCATGATGAATCTTTGGAGATATCTGGAAAAATCTCCTCTTTACCATCCGGTTCTATCTCTATTCCTAAAACATTCCTTCCATTGGGATGAGGAAAAAGTGCAATTCTTTTTACAGTTCCTGAAGTTGGGGCATGAATGGGAGCTGTAACAAAAGCCTGAGCATCTCCAATTTTTTGTCCTTTAAATACGTAATCTTTAGGTTTAACAATAGGTGTTACAGGAGCTCCAGTATGTTGAACTGTAAGAACAATTAACTTTTCAGGGAGAGGGATATTTGTTATTGGGACATCTTTTGATAATTCTTTTTTTTCAGGAGGATGTACACCACCTTTAAAGCCGTATATCTTCATGATAACCTCCCTGTTTAATTTTTAAAATAATTAGCTACTCTAATATACTAAAACTTTCTTCTAAGCTCCTTATCTTCTTATTAATACTCTCTAATTTTTCTTTCTCCTTTTCTACCACATGTTCTGGTGCTTTTCTTAGAAATTCCTCATTGGAAAGTCTTTCTTCAATTTTTTTCTTTAGATTTATCGCTTCCTCTAATTCTTTCTTTATTCTTTCTTTTTCTTTTGTTATATCAATTAAACCCTTTAGATTCACATATAAATCAACATCTTCAAAAACTTTATGTACCACATTTTTAAAATCTTTCTTTTCGTCAATTTTATTTATTTCTGCTTTTGCAAGTATAGAAAAATATCCAGAATTACCAAGAAGTAAAATCTCCTTTTCCTTATCAAGGGTATAAAAATCTACTTTTATCACATCTGAGGGAGATATATTGAATTCAGCTCTAATCGCTCTGATTGTTCTAATTAATTCCATAATAAATTCCATATCTTTTTCTGCCTTTTCATTAATAAAGGTATCATCAGTGATAGGCCAAGATGATATCATTATACTTTCACTGCTTTCTGGCAATTTATGCCAAATCTCTTCAGTAATAAAAGGCATTACTGGATGAAGAAGTTTCAAATTATCTCTTAAAACTTTCCAAAGAATAGTTTGGGCAACTAATCTACTTTCTGGATCTTCTCTTTGAGACAATCTTGGTTTTACCATCTCAATATACCAGTCACAAAATTCATTCCAGAAGAAATTGTATATAGTTTTTACATACTCACTAAATCTATAATTCTCTAAATGATCTGTGACCTCCTTAATCTCTTTTTGAAGCCTGCTTAATATCCATTTGTCAGATAAAGATAAAAGATGGTATTCCAAGTTTACCTCTGAATATTTTCTATCTTCCAAATTTGATATTACAAATCTGGAAGCATTCCATATTTTATTAGTAAAATTCCTGGTATTTTCAAAATTCTCTTCATGAAATCTTAAATCTTGCATTTCAGTACATTGAATAGCAAGACCAAATCTCGTAACATCTGCACCATATTTATTAATTAAATCCAAGGGATCCACACCTGTACCCTTAGATTTACTCATACGTTTTCCTTCCCTTGTAAGTACTGTTGGGTGAACATATACATGGTAAAAAGGTACATCTTTCTTAAATTCAAGTCCCATCATAATCATTCGAGCAACCCATAGATTAATAATATCTCTTGCTGTACTTAATACGGATGTAGGATAGAAATATTTAAGATCTTCTGTGTCTTCTGGCCATCCTAAAGTCCCAAGAGGCCATAAAGCAGAACTAAACCACGTATCTAATACATCATCATCTTGTTTTAGATTAGAAGATCCACAATTCTCACATTTATCAGGAGATTTTTCATCCACATTAATATGGCCACAATCATTACAATACCAAGCAGGAATTCTATGTCCCCACCATAACTGCCTTGATAAACACCAATCTTTAATGTTATACATCCAATCAAAGTAAACTTTTTTCCATCTATCAGGAATAAATTTTACTTTACCTTCCTCAACTGCTAATATGGCAGGATTTGCTAAATTATCCATTTTCATAAACCATTGTTTAGATATCATAGGTTCTATAGGAGTACCACATCTATCACAAGTAGCAACATCATGAACATATACTTCTTTCTTTAAAAGAAATCCTTCTTTTTCTAAATCTTCTTCTATTTTCTTTCTACATTCTAAAACACTAAGCCCCTTATATTTACCAGCATTCTCATTCATAAATCCTTTTTCATCTATTACAGATACGAAATCTAAATTATGTTTTTTACCTATTTCAAAATCATCAGCATCATGAGCTGGAGTAACCTTCAAAGCTCCAGTACCAAAGCTGGGATCTACTGCTTCATCGCCAATAATAGGAATTACTCTGCCTACTAATGGTAAAATAACTTTTTTTCCAATAAGATGCTTATATCTATCATCTTCTGGATTAACCGCCACAGCTGTATCTCCTAACATAGTTTCAGGTCTTGCAGTTGCTATAACTATATAACCTTCTTCATCATAGAAAGGATACTTTATATACCATAAATAGGAGGATTCTTCTACATATCTGACTTCCAAATCTGAAATAGCTGTTCTACAACGGGGACACCAATTTATTATTCTTTCTCCTCTGTATATATATCCTTTTTTATAAAGCTCAACAAAAGCCTTAATTACCGCTTTTGAATATACCTCATCCATAGTAAATCTAAATCTTTTCCAATCACATGAAACTCCAAGTTTCTTTAACTGCTCCACAATAGTATTTCCATATTTTTCTTTCCAGTCCCATACTCTCTCTAAAAACTTTTCTCTTCCTAAATCCCATCTGCTTTTCCCTTCTTTTAAAAGTTCCCTTTCCACTACCATTTGGGTTGCAATACCTGCATGATCAGTACCTGGAATCCATAATGCATTATAACCTTGCATCCTTTTCCATCTAATTAAAATATCCTGAATAGTCGCGTTTAAAGCATGGCCTAAATGTAAAGATCCTGTAATATTGGGGGGTGGTAATACTATACAGAAAGGCTTTTTTGAATTATCTACTTCTGCGTGAAAATAATCCTTATTTAACCAATAATCATACCATTTCCTTTCCACATCCAAAAAAGAATAAACAGAAGACATCTCTTCTTTCATAAAATAAACCCCCTAACTTGCTATCTTTTTTAATTTATCTATAGATAACTTTCCACGATTATAAACTAATTCTGGTGTAATGACAATTTTTTTGATTCCTAAGGATGGAACTTCATACATAAGTTCTAACATAAGCTCTTCCATTACAGCTCTCAAACCTCTTGCACCTGTAGCCTTTTCTTGTGCCTCTTTGACTATAGCTCTTAACGCATCCTCTGTGAAATCTAATTCTACTCCTTCTAAAGCCAACAATGCCTTATATTGTTTAACAAGGGCATTTTTAGGTTCTACTAATATCTTCATAAGAGCTTCCTCAGTAAGAGGTTCTAATACTGCCACAACAGGAAATCTTCCAACAAATTCAGGAATCATTCCAAATTTTATAAGATCTTCTGGAATAATATTTGAGAGTATTTGACTTAAACTTTTTCTATTTTTAGGTTCTATTTGTGCACCAAAACCAATATTTGATACATCAAGTCTTTTTTCTACTATCTTCTCTATCCCTTCAAAAGAGCCACCTGCAATAAACAAAATATCTTTCGTATTTATCTGAATAAATTCCTGATAAGGATGTTTTCTACCACCTTGAGGTGGTACATTAGCTATGGTTCCTTCAACAATTCTTAATAAGGCTTGTTGAACTCCCTCTCCAGAAACGTCCCTTGTAATAGATGGGTTTTCAGACTTTCTTGATATCTTGTCTATCTCATCAATATATACAATTCCTTTTTCTGCTCTTTTAACATCCCAATCTGCATTTTGAATAAGCCTTAAAAGAATATTCTCCACATCTTCTCCCACATAACCAGCTTCAGTAAGTGTAGTAGCATCTGCTATAGCAAAGGGTACCCTTAAGAATTTTGCAAGAGTTTCTGCAAGAAGGGTTTTTCCTACACCGGTTGGTCCAATTAAGAGTATATTACTTTTCTGAATTTCCACATCTTCATTTAATTTATCTCTCATAAATATTCTTTTATAATGATTATAAACTGCTACTGATAATATTTTTTTTGCTTTTTCTTGGCCTATTACATATTGATCTAAGAATGATTTAATATCTGACGGTTTTGGAAGTTCAAAATTATCATAAATATCATCTTCTTTATTCTCTTCTTCTAAAATTTTATAGGCTATTGATATACATTCATCACAAATATAAACTCCTGGACCTGCAACAAGTTTTTTAACTTCTTTTTGACTTTTTCCACAAAAGGAACAATGAAGCTCTCTATTTCCCATATATTGATATCTCCTTTATCTATGATTTATCCTTTTTTACTTTCTAATACTTCATCAACAATACCATACTCTTTTGCCTCATAGGCAGACATAAAGAAATCTCTATCAGTATCTTTTTCAATCTTCTCTATAGGTTGCCCTGTATGATATGATAAAATTTCATTTAATATTCTCTTTATCTTAAGGATTTCTCTTGTATGAATCTCTATATCTGCAGCAGGTCCATATGCACTACCAAGCGGTTGATGAATCATTACTCTTGAATGAGGCAAAGCATATCTTTTACCTTTATCACCTGCGCTTAATAAGATGGCAGCCATACTTGCTGCCTGTCCTACACATACAGTAGCAATTTTAGGTTTTATATGCCTCATAGTATCATAAATAGCAAGTCCTGCTGAAACTTCTCCTCCGGGAGAATTTATATAAAGGTAAATATCTTTTTCAGGATCTTCAGATTCTAAAAATAAAAGTTGTGCAATAATAAGATTTGCGACCTCATCATTTATAGCTGTACCTAAAAAAACAATCCTACTTTTTAAAAGTCTTGAATAAATATCATATGCCCTTTCCCCTCTTGGTGTCTGCTCTATAACAATAGGTACTAGTGTCATAATAGATCTATTCCTCCTTTGCTAAGTTTTGCTCTAATAAAAATTTCTTAACTTTGTCTCTAATAAGATTTCTTTTTAATGTATCTACTAGATTTTCTTTCTCAATTTCTTTCTTAACCTCTTCATAGTCTCTACCTTCGCTATCAGCAATCTCTCTTATAGCATCTTCTACCTCTTGATCTGAAACAGAAATATTTTCAACCTCTGCTATCTTTTCAAGAATCATCTCCATTCTTATTCTATTCCTTGCATCTTCTATAACATTTTTAATAAATTCATCCTTTGTTATTCCCTTTTCATTAAGATAATCATCCAAGCTTATGCCTCTTTTTGCAAGATCATTGATGAATTCTCTAAAAATATTTTCTGCAAGATACTGTACATAGCTTAAAGGAGGATCAAGTTCTGTGCTTTCCAATATTTTACTCACAATTTCAGAAAAGGCTTTATCCTCAGATCTTCTTTCTCTTTCCTCCTTTATGCTCTCTCTCACTTTCTCTCTGAACTCTTCAAGAGATTGAGCCCCAACCTTTTGAAGAAAAGTCTCTTGATCAGGCTTTTCATATCTCCAAATCTTATTAACCTTCCACTTTAATTTTAATGTTTGACCTACTAAATCTTTCTCATAAAAATCTTCAGGAAAAGTTATCTCAAATTCCTTTTCTTCTCCTGGTTTCATTCCCAATATCTTTTCTTCCAACTCTGGAAATACCTTTCCATTTAATGTAAACCACATTGGAGGAAGCTGAGTACCATCTTCTTTAATTCTTTCTAAATAAACCACATCACCTTTCTCAACCTGTCCTTCTTCTACAGGATTTAATTTACTGAGTTGTAATTCTACTTGTTCTATAACCCTGTCAATCTCTTCTTCGGTAACTTCTACTTTTTCTTTTTTGACATTTAAACCCTTATAATTTCCAAGCTTGAATTCTGGTGGTACTTCGAGCACAAAAGAGAATTTTAAATTTTCATTTTCTTTCCAAGAATTAGGAATATCAAAATAAGGATCTTGAAGAAGTGTAATATTTTCTTTATTTAAAAACCATTCTAAAGTTTCCCTTGCTACTATTTTTATTGCTTCACTTTCAAAGGTCTCATTTCCAAGATATCTTTCCAAAATAGTTCGAGGAGTATAACCTTTTCTAAAACCAGGCACTTGAACCCTTTTAACCAAAGATTTATATGCTTTTTCAAGACTCTTTTCCCTCTCAGATTGGTCCACTTCTACATTTACTTTTACTCTACTTCCCTCAAGTTTTTCTACATCATATTTAATATTAGTTTCATCAATTACCATTACATTACCTCCTGTTTGTTAAAATAACATTTTAATATTAAATACCAAAGCTATATTATAGCATTAGAAAATATACTGTTAAAGAAGAAAATAAAAAAGAGTTTGTTAAATTTGTGTAAAAAAAGTTTTTTTATGAGTATATTACTAAAAAAATTGGAGCGGGAGACGGGATTTGAACCCGCGGCCTTCTCCTTGGCAAGGAGACGCTCTACCCCTGAGCTACTCCCGCTCATCAATTTATCCTTTTGGTGCGAGGGGTGGGATTTGAACCCACACGGGAAATCCCACTAGATCCTAAGTCTAGCGCGTCTGCCATTCCGCCACCCTCGCACAACTGGTGAGCCGTGCAGGAGTCGAACCTGCAACCCCCTGATTAAGAGTCAGGTGCTCTGCCAGTTGAGCTAACGGCCCGTGAATGGCGCGCCCGGAGGGAATCGAACCCCCGACCCACGGATTAGAAGTCCGTTGCTCTGTCCTACTGAGCTACGGGCGCTTTTTTATATTTTATGGGGTGAACGGCGGGACTTGAACCCGCGACCACTGGGGCCACAACCCAGCGCTCTACCATCCTGAGCTACGTTCACCATTATCCATGTTTTTTAAGAAACTCTTACTGGTGCGCCCAGGAGGACTTGAACCCCCGACCCGCAGATTCGAAGTCTGCCGCTCTGTCCACCTGAGCTATGGGCGCAAAGCCCGTTAAAATTGGAGCGGGAGACGGGATTTGAACCCGCGGCCCTCAGCTTGGAAGGCTGATGCTCTACCCCTGAGCTACTCCCGCTCTTCTATTTTATGGTCGGGGCAGCTGGACTTGAACCAGCGACCTCCTGGTCCCAAACCAGGCGCGCTAAACCAACTGCGCCATGCCCCGATTGCTAAATAAATATTATAAAAATTTGTCTTTAAAGTCAAGAGTTAACATGGAATTATATTATTATTTATATAGGTACAAACTAAAAATTTCTTTTTTGCTTATTATATCTATAATTGAAACTTTCTCTTCATCAAGAAAAGCCACAGATTTATATTCTGTCTTTGGCAAAGCAGGACTTCCAGGATTAAGTATTATTCTTTTATTTCTTTCTTTAAGAACTGGAGTATGGATATGTCCAAATATCAAAAGATCTACATCAAAAAGCTCTGTAAGATTAAAAAGATCATCTTCATTTTTATTTTCTCCATGAGTAACAAGAATCTTCAAAGAATTAACATATAGCAAAAGATAAGGAGAAGAAATAGGAAATTTTATAACCAACTGATCCACATCAGCATCACAGTTACCTTTTGAAATAAAAAAGGGTTTTGAGTTATTTATTAGTTCAGCAAGCTTGGCAGGGTTATATCCTGCAGGTAATGGGTTTCTTGGACCATGATAAAGAACATCTCCAGCATGGATAACAAAATCTGCTTTAGATAAAAAATCATTTATATATTCCCAAAAACTTGTATCACCATGAGTATCACTCATAATAAGTACTTTCAAACTAATCACCTCCCATATTGGAGCCTTTCCCAAAGTTGTTTAGGAAAACCCAAGAGTTTCATATAATTTTGTATTTTTCCTACATCATATGCAACCCTTTTAAATTTTAAAAGCTTTTTATCAATATCATATATTACAAAACTTGATTTCCAATTGCCATCTCGAGGTTGACCTACACTCCCAGGATTTATTAAATACTTATTATTTTTCTGTAACTTTAATTCTCCTTCCTCACTAAAATTTACATAGTATATTTCTTTATCCGAATATACAAAAACACCAGCCAAATGAGAATGCCCAAAAAAACAAATATTCTCATCCATAATTTCAAAATTAGCCAATACTGAATAATAATTTATTAAATATTCATCAAGTGGTTCTCTAATACTCCCATGAACTAAACAAAAATTATTATCTTCTATAATAAGAGGAAGTTTCCTTAATTTTTCAATATTTTCCCAACTTATTCTCTCTTTTGTCCAATCTATAGCAAATTGAGCATAAGGATTAAAATCTTCATAGGTTCTCAAATCAGCCACTGCAGCATCATGATTACCTAATACAGAATAACCAAATTTACTTAAATATTCTATACACTCATTGGGATATGGACCATAGCCTACTATGTCTCCCAAAAAATATACTTCATCTACTTCCTTTTCAAGTTCACTGTAGACTTTTTCCAAGGCAGGTAAATTGGCATGAATATCTGAAATAATCCCAATTTTCATTTTTTTTATTTAACTAAGGAAAGATCTCTATCCAATGGAGATGTTAAATCTATATGCCCAACTAAGGTCTCTACTACTGCTCCACTTATTAAAATCTGAACCTTTTTAATTTCAGGAAATTCTGTAAGCGTATCTACAATGCTATAAACAGTTAACATTTCTCCCAAACTACCACCAGGATGATTCTTCCTTAATTCGTCTGAAAAATCCACATAAGCTATATTATTTTTGACGGATATATTAAGAACTTTTGTTCCCTTTGGTATAGGTAGATGATATATATTATTGTCAGAATATGAAATAAGCCTGTTTATTGCCTCTTTATATATTTTTTCCTTTACAAAATATTTTTCAAGTCTTGTCACCTTTATATTTATATCCTTGCTTTCTAAGGCTTGTTTTATAGGATTGTATATATATAACCTTATATGAATATCTTCTTTAGTAAAAAGAAAAGCCAAAATTCCTAGTACTAAAGCTATAAAGAAGAGAATTAATACTTTTTTCCTCACCTTAATCTACCTTCTTACAGTATTTCCTTTCTTTATAATCCCATCAATAAATTTTAGAAATTCTTCATTATTTCTTGTCTCTCTTAACATTCTCTTTAAACCTTCAATAGCTTCTCCCTCTTCTTGTCCTATCAAAGTTCTTCTCAAGAACCAGATTTTCTTTAACTGCTCTTCAGGATATAAAAGTTCTTCTTTTCTTGTACCAGATCTGGAAATACTAATAGCGGGGAAGATTCTTCTATCTGCCAATTTTCTATCTAAAACAAGTTCCATATTTCCAGTACCTTTAAATTCCTCAAAAATTACATCATCCATACGACTACCAGTCTCTATAAGTGCTGTAGCAAGAATAGTCAAACTTCCTCCACCCTCTATGTTTCGAGCTGCACCAAAAAATTCTTTAGCATGATGTAAAGCTGCAAGCTCAACTCCACCTGAAAGAGTCCTACCACTTGATGGTACTGCCCAGTTATACGCCCTAGCAAGTCTTGTTATACTATCTAAGAGAATAACCACATGTTCACCATACTCTACTAATCTTTTTGCTCTCTCAAGAACTAACTTAGCAACTTGTATATGCCTTTCTGGTGGTTCATCAAAAGTAGACCCAATTACTTCACCTTGTACTGATCTTCTAAAATCAGTAACTTCTTCAGGTCTCTCATCAATCAATAAAATAAATAATTTAACCTCTTTATGATTAGCAGAAATTCCATTCGCTATTTTCTTTAAAAGGGTTGTTTTACCAGCTTTTGGAGGAGAAACAATCAAACCTCTTTGTCCCTTTCCAATAGGAGCCAAAAGATCAATAAGTCTTGTATCTACCTCTTCTGGAGTTGTTTCTAATTTTAGTCTTTCTGTAGGATGGTATGGAATAAGATCGTCAAATTTAGGCCTTTGACGAGAATGCATTAAATCTCTTCCATTTACTGTATCTATCCTTAAAATAGCATACCATCTCTCATTTTCCTTTGGTGGTCTTACCATTCCTCCAATTAAATCACCATATCTAAGTCCAAACTTTTTAATTTGGGATGCAGATATATATACATCCTCATCACTTGGCTTAAAGTTTTTCCTTATAAAACCATATCCCTCTTCCTGAATCTCTAAATAACCCTCTCTATAAACACATTCAAAACCATCAATAATAACCTTATCCTTTTGTTCTTGCTTTTCCTCAGTTTTTACATCAGTCTCTCCTTTATTTTCAACTAAAATATCTGTTTCTACCTTGGTTTTCATCTCTTCACCTTTTTCTTCAATTAAAATTTCTCCCCCCTCTTCTAATTTTCTACTTATTGCTTCTATCATTTCTTCTTTTGTCATACGATAGTACCCAGGAATTTTCAATTCTCTCGCTATTTCTGCTAATTCTGCTCTTGTCTTTAGTGCTAAATCCTCATAAGGCATTCCTCAAACCTCCTCTTGTAAGGAAATTTTTTTATGGATGTAAAAAAAATACAAGTAATAAATTAGATAAGGTACATTCTCGAAAGTTCATGGTAGTATAGAACAAAAGTAAAAAATAGTCAATAAAGGAAACATAAATTTTTTAAAAAAATTTATAATTTTTTATGGCTCTATTATATAATATCTAAGGGGTGAATAAAAGTGGATGTTTATATTGGAACATCAGGATGGAATTATAGTTGGAATCCAAAAAGAAGCTTAGATTGGTATATCGAAAATACTCCTTTTAATGCTATAGAAGTTAATAGTACTTTTTATCATACACCTAAAAATCAAACTATTAAAAAATGGTTGCCCTTTACAGAGAAATTAAGATTTGTTATTAAAGTGAATCGTTCAATTACTCATTTACATAGATTTAATGATAAAGCAATGGAAGAATGGAATAAATTTTATGAGGTTTTCTTAGATTTAGAACCTTTTATTGATTATTATCTTTTTCAAATTCCTCCAAGCATAAGAATAAATTATTTAGAGAAAATTGTTAAATTTTATGAGTTTACAAAATTAAAAGAGAAATTTGCCTTTGAACCAAGAAATATAGAATGGTTTGATGATAATATTATCAATACAATAAAAAAGTTTGGAATAACAATAGTATCAGTAAGTGCTCCTAAATTACCAGATAAAATAATACTAAATTTATATTCTCAGGTATATATGAGATTTCATGGAAAAGAAAGATGGTATTCCTATTATTACAAAAATGACGAAATTATAAAATATGCAGAAGAAATCAAAAAATTAAACCCTAAAAAAATATATTTATTCTTTAATAATGATTATATGTTAGAAAACGGGATAACCATGTGGGAACTCTTAAAATCTTAAAGAATCTAAAACCTTTTTGTACTCCTTTGGAACCTTAGCTTTAACTTCTACAAAACTATCTTGATAATTTTCTTCTTCAATATAAATTCTATTCTTTATTTTCTGAAATGTACCCCATCTCTCATATGGAATTTTAAATCTATATGTTCTAACCCCTTTTAGTAATTCTTTTACAATTGCATCCTTTAATTTATTAATTCCGATTCCATGATAAGCTGAGATAAAAACTGAAGGTTTATAAAATAGTCCTTTTCTCAAATAAGCTATCTCATCTTTATTTAACAAGTCAATTTTATTATATACTCTTATTATAGGTTTATCTTCAATTCCCATTTCCTCTAATAAAGATTCAACAGTTTCTATATGCATCTCAAAATTTTTATTAGATACATCAATGACATGCAATATAACATCTACATAATATATCTCCTCTAATGTTGCTCTAAAAGCAGTAAGCAATTCCTCAGGGAGATTTCTAATAAAACCAACTGTATCTGAAATTAAGAATTCCCAACCATTTTCAAATTTTACTCTTCTTACCATTGGATCCAACGTTGCAAAAAGAAGATCTTCTGCCTTGGCATTCTCACCTGTAAGTGCATTAAACAAAGTTGATTTTCCAGCATTTGTATAACCAACAAGAGCAATTTGAGGAATTTCTAATCTTTTTTTTCTTTGTACCTCTCTTTCTTTCCTTACCTCTTCTAATTCATTCTTTAAAGTATGAATTCTTCTTCTAATTTTTCTTCTATCAATCTCTAATTTTGTTTCACCAGGTCCTCGTGTTCCAATTCCTCCTCCTAACCTGGAAAGAGCTTCTCCTCTTCCCACAAGCCTTGGTAAAAGATATTGAAGTTGGGCAAGTTCAACTTGAATCTTACCTTCCTTCGTCCTAGCATGCTGAGCAAAAATATCTAAAATAAGCATGGTTCTATCTATAATCTTAACTGGTATTTCCTTCTCTATATTCCTCAGTTGTACAGGAGTAAGTTCATTATTAAAAATTACTACATCAATTTGATTTCTAAGAACCAGATCCTTCAGCTCATTTAATTTTCCAATTCTCAAAAATAAAGAAGGATCTGGTTCGCCTCCAAAAACTAAAACCTCTTTAACTAAAACTCCTGCAGTTTTTGTTAATAGCTTTAATTCTTCTAAATCATCTAAATCTTCTATTTTAGCAACAAGGATGGCTTTTTCGATTTCCAATCCCCCTTACCGAAAAATTCCTTTATCCTTCTTAAAGCTTCCTTAAGCTTCTTCTCCTCTACAGTAGTAGAAATCCTTATATAACCTTCTCCATAATCTCCATATCCAATTCCAGGTACTACTAATACTCCTATTTCCTCTAATAAAAAGGCTGCAAAATCGGTAGACGTAAAACCTTCGGGTACTGGTACCCATACATAAAAAGTTCCCTTAGGAGGAAGAATTTCAACTCCTAAATCTTTGAAAGCATCTAATACCATATCTCTTCTATTTTGATATATTTTACTACTTTCTTTTGGGAAATCTCTAAGATTATATAAAGCCTCTATTCCTGCATATTGAATAGCTTGAAAAACTCCTGAGTCAACATTGGTTTTAACAGTTGAAAGAATAGAGATTAGATCACTATTTCCTACAGCATAACCAATACGCCATCCTGTCATATTAAAAGTTTTAGAAAGTGAACCAAATTCAACCGCTATATCTTTTGCTCCTTTAACTTCTAAGATACTTGGAGCAACAAATCCATCAAAGGTTATCTCTGAATAAGCATTATCATATAAAATTACTATATCATTTTCCTTTGCAAATGCTACAGCTTCTTCCAAGCCTTGCTTATCTATTACAGCTCCTGTTGGATTACTTGGATAATTAAGAAACATTACTTTACTCTTTTTAGCTATATCTGAAGGAATATCCTCCCATTTAGGAAGGAATTTATTTTCTTTCTTTAAAGGTATGGGATAAGGAGTACCTTCTGCAAGAAGTGTTGCTATTTTATAAACTGGATAGCCTGGATCAGGATATAAAACTATATCTTCCCTATCCACAAGTCCCCAAATAATATGTACTAATCCTTCTTTTGATCCAATAAGGGTTAAAACTTCTTTTTTAGGATCAAGGTCTACATTAAACCTATACTTATACCAATCTGCTACTGCCTTTCTAAATTCTAACATTCCTTCATAAGATGGATACCTATGATTTGCAGGATTTAATGCTTCTTCACATAATTTCTGAACTACTGGCATTGGAGTAGGTTGATCAGGATCTCCTATTCCTAAGCTTATTATATCTATACCTCTTTTTATTGCCTCTTCTTTTAATTGGTCAATTCTTGCAAAAAGATAAGGTGGTAAATTTTCTATTCTTTTAGCCTTTTTAATCATTAAAACCTTCACCTTCCCTTTCCTTGAATTTATATCCTAATAATTCCCAATCTTTGATTATGGTATTATAAACTAATATTGCCAATTGGTGAAGATCATATAAAGAAACATCAAACCAATGAATATTTTTGTCCTTTTTAAACCATGTATATTGTCTTTTTACAAATAATCTTGTCCTTTTCTTAATTAACTTTATACTTTCTTCCAAACTTATCTTTCCTTTTATATACTGTAATATTTCTTTATAACCTATACCTTGCATTGAAACCTTATCTTCATCTATTCCCTTTTCGTAAAGCCTTCGAACCTCATCAACTAATCCCATTTCTATCATCTTATCAACCCTTTTATCAAGAATCTCGTAATGTAATTCTTTTGGTAAAAAAAGTCCAATTTTTGAAACTAAATATTTATCTTCAATTTTAGTACCAGCTAACTCACTAATGGGTTTTCCTACCTTATAGTAAACTTCTAATGCTCTAATAATCCTTTTATAATCATTAGGATGGATTTTAGAGGCTGTTTTAGGATCTACTTTTTTCAGTTCTTCATATATCTTTTCAATACCTTCCTCCTCTATTCTTTTTTTCATTTCTTCCCTAAACTTATAATCTGGGGGAACATGAGGGATATAAAATTCACCAAATAAGACTTTATAGTAAAGTGGCGTACCACCTACAAGTAGAGGATATCTGCCTCTTTCATATATTTCAGGTATTATTTTTTCAACCCTTTCTTTAAATTCTGCCACTGTGAAAGGATAATCAGGAGGAACAATATCTATCATGTGATGAGGTACTTTTTTTCTATCCTCCTCAAAAGGCTTTGCAGTACCAATATCCATATCTTTATAAACTTGCATAGAATCAACAGATATAATTTCTATTGGAAGAAGATTGGCAAGTTCAATAGAGAGAGCTGTTTTACCTGTACCTGTTGGACCTAAAATGATTGCAATTGGTATTTTCATTTTCTATGAAAGTACTTCTCTAACTCTTCTTTTTTTATTTCCCATATGTAAGGTCTTCCATGAGGACATGTAATAGGAATTTGATTATCAAAGATCATTTGTATAAGAGCTTCCATCTCTTCCCTTATCAAAACATCACCACTTCTTATAGCCCCATGACATGCCAAACTTTTTATAATTTTATCTTCCAAAACCTCTAAATCTTTTTCATTTATTTCAGAAATTATTTCTTTAAAAAGATTTTCAATAGATACAGGATCAAAATTCAAGAATTCATATGGTACCTTTATAAGCCTTATCCTATTAGGACCAAAATCTTCCCACGAAAAAGCAAATTTTTCTAAAATTTCTCTTTTCTCTTCTATTCGTTTTTTATCTTCCAAAGAAATATCAATTATAATAGGCAAAATAATCTCTACATTTTGGAGAAGACCCAAATTTAATTCTTCTTTTAGCCTTTCATATCTAATCCTTTCATGGGCAGCATGTTGATCTATAATAAATACCCTATCTCCAGTTTCCACTATCACATAATTATCAAATATCTGTCCAACTATTCTGAAGCCAAAACTTTTTTTAGGTAAATATTTCTCGGTCTTTTCAGAAATATAAGCCTTTTCAATTGATGTTAAAGGAAGTTGAATATTTTCTTTATTAATCTTTTTATTATCAGTTTCATAATTCTCCTCATTAATCTTTATGTTATGATCTAATTCCACTAATTTAAATTTCTTCTCATAATTCTCTAAAGTTTTTTTTATAGAATTTTCTATAAAACTGAAAATCTCTTTTTCCTTTTCAAATTTTACTTCCCTTTTTGTAGGATGCACATTTACATCTACTTCATCATAAGGAACATTTAAAAATAAAATTGCAAAGGGATAATAGCCCTCCAATATCCTACCTTTATATCCTTCCTTTAGTGCTTGAAATATACTAAGATTTCTTACCCATCTTTTATTAACAAAGAAGAAATCCTGAGGCTTTATTGAAACTAATTTTCCAGGCTTACTTAATAATCCCCAAATAGAATAATCACCATGAGTATTTTCAAACTCTATAAGGTCATTCAAATTTATATTTTTAAGTACTTCAATTATCACATCTCCTATCTTTCCACTTCCTAATGTGGTAAATTTAGTCTTTCCATCTTCAATATACTGAAAAGATATATCAGGATAAGCTAATGCAATCTTTTTTACAAAATCTACTATAAGATTACTTTCTGTTGTCCTACTCTTCAAAAATTTTTTTCTTGCTGGAACATTATAAAAAAGATCTTTTACCCTAATACTTGTACCAATACTTCCTTCCCAAGGTAATATATCCAATATATTTCCACCTTCTACTCTTATGAAAACACCCTTATCTTTTTCAGTTTTTGTTCTAATTTCCATTTTTGAAACACTGGCTATACTTGCCAATGCCTCACCTCTAAAGCCCAATGTTTTTATCTTAAATAGATCCTCAATATTTTTTATTTTTGAGGTGGCAAACCTATTAAGAGCAAGAATAGCATCATCCTTGGACATACCCTCTCCATTATCTGTAACAGAGATCAAGGTTTCCCCAGCATTAATAATTTCAATTACTATTCTTCTTGCTCCAGCATCTATTGAGTTTTCTACCAGTTCCTTAACTACAGAAACTGGCCTTTCTACAACTTCTCCCGCTGCTATTTTATTTCTGATTTCCTCTGGAAGTATTATTACTTTTCCCATTCTTTTATAAGTTCCTTCCATTCGTGGATTTTTAAAAGGGCTTGAATAGGTGTTAATTCGTTAGTATTAAGAGATAATATCTCCTTTTTTAATTTCTCAAACCGCATATCTGTAACTTCTGAAAAAAGTGGGAGCTGAACAATTTCTTTCTTTTGAATCTCTCTACCTTTCTCCAATTCTATAAGTATTTTTTCAGCCCTTTCAATTACTTCTTTTGGCAATTCAGCAAGTTGGGCTACATATATTCCATAACTTTTATCTGCAGGTTTTTCAACTATTTTATGAAGAAATATAATATCCTTCCCTCTTTCTTGCACAGCAACACTTAAATTTTGTAGATTCTTAAGCTCTTTTTCAAGTTCAGTAAGTTCATGATAATGGGTTGCAAATAGGGTTTTAGCCTTAAGTTTATTATGGATATATTCCAATACTGCCCAAGCAATACTTATTCCGTCATAGGTACTGGTTCCTCTTCCTACCTCATCCAAAATAAGTAGACTTCTCTCCGTAGCATGAGAAAGGATATTCCCAACTTCTTTCATCTCTACCAAAAATGTACTTTCACCAGATGAAATATCATCCCATGCTCCAATTCTTGTAAATATTCTATCTACAACCCCAATTTTCGCTTCCTCAGCTGGAATAAATGATCCCATTTGAGCAAGAATCACAATAAGTGCAACCTGCCTTATATATGTTGATTTACCTGCCATATTAGGTCCAGTAATAAGTTTTATAAATTTATCCTTATTTAAATAGGTGTCATTTGGAACAAAAGTACCGGGAGGCAACATTCTTTCAATTACAGGATGTCTACCCTGTCTTATTATTATTTCATAATCATTTGTAACTTGTGGACAAACATATCCATAATCCTTAGCAGTTTTAGCAAGAGATATATAGACATCCAATTCTGCAACAACTTGAGCAAATGTTTCTATATCTTTAGATCTTTCAACAACCTTTTTTCTCAACTCTTGGAATAAATTTTCTTCTATTCTTTTAATATTTTCTTCTGCATGGAGAATCTTATTTTCCCATTCTTTTAGTTCAGGTGTAATAAATCTTTCTGCATTTACCAATGTCTGTTTTCTAATATATTCGGGTGGAACAAGATTCAAGTTTGCTTTAGTAACCTCTATATAATATCCAAAAACCTGATTAAATCCAATTTTAAGAGACTTAATACCTGTTCTTTCTCTTTCTCTATTCTCAAGATCAATTAGCCAATTCTTACTATCCCTAAGAAGTGCCCTTAACTCATCGAGCTCTGCATTATAACCATCTCTAATAAAACCACCTTCCTTTATATGAGATGGTGGAGAATCAACTAAAGCTCTATTTAGCTCTTCATAAAGAGGTTCCAAATTTGGTATATTTTCCTTTAATTCAATTAATTTTTGAGATTCTACCTTTTCAAAAACCTTTCTTAAGGAGGGTAAGAAGGATAAAGCTTGCATGAGATATATAAGTTCCTTTGGAGTAGCGGTATTATAGTTTATACGAGAATTTATTCTCTCAAGATCTGGCATATTCTTTAATAATTCTTCAAACTCTTTCCTTAGTGCTTCTTTTTCTAATAATTCTTTAACAGCTTCTTGTCTTTTTCTAATAATGTTTACATTAAGAAGGGGTTGCAAAAGCCATTTCTTTAGAAGTCTTGCTCCCATAGAGGTTAAAGTTTTATCAATCACCCATATAAGACTCCCTCTTCTTTGCCCCTCTCTAACAGTTTCTAATAGTTCCAAATGCTTTATAGCGGTACTATCAAGGATTAAATATTGATGAGGCTTATAAAACTCTAATCTATCAATATGAGTAGGTATAGTAAACATTACATCTTTTATATAATTTAAAATCCCATAAGAAGCCTTTAAAGCTAATGGATAATTTTCTTTTGGTTCGGAAAATTCCAATTTATGATCTATCTCTTCGAAATACTCCTCAGGAACAAGAGTAATTTTAGGATCAACTTCCCTCTTTAAATCAGTTAATATATCACCCAAAATATCCTTTGTTGAAAAAGGTAAAATAATCTCCTTAGGTTTTAATCGTACAAATTCAGAATAGATTATTTCTTCTGCATCTTTACCCATCCACTCAGTTCCAAAGAACTCTCCAGTAGAGACATCAATAGTAGCTATCCCTATATATTCTTTATTTAATATATAAATTGAGGAGAGAAAATTATTATTTCTATCTTCTAAAAGGGTATCCTCAACAAGAGTCCCAGGAGTGATAACCCTTACTACTTCCCTTTTTACAAGTCCTTTAGCTAAAGCAGGATCTTCAACTTGCTCACAAATTGCCACTTTGTATTTTTTTTGCACCAATTTTGAAAGATAGCTATCTAAAGCATGGTAAGGTACACCTGCCATTGGAATTCTTTTTCCCTTTCCGATCTCTTTTGAAGTAAGCACTATATCTAATTCTTGGGATATAATCTTTGCATCATCCTCAAAAGCCTCATAAAAATCTCCAAGTCTAAAAAGGAGGATTGCATCTGAAAATTGATCTTTTATACTCTTATATTGTTTATAAAGAGGGGTCATATTTTCCATAAAATAATTAATCAATCACCTCTCTTACAACTTCACCTTTTAGAGACCATAATCTAGCTTCTTTTATTTTCACTACTAATAATTTTCCAAGAAGAGATTTATCACCTGGAAAAAATACAAGACGAAAGTTCTTTGTCCTACCGCTTAATTCTTCTGGATTTTTAGGATTAATTTCTTCAGCAAGTACTTCTTCTTCCTTTCCTATCATATTTAAATTTTTTTCATATATTATTTTTCTTTGAAGATTTTCTAATTCTTCAAACCATTTCTTTTTGGTCTCAAAAGGAATTGGATCTTCAAAATTAGCTGCTGGGGTTCCAGGCCTTGGAGAATAAATAGCTAAATTTACAGTATCAAACCTTAGCTCTTCTAAAGCTCTTCTTGTGGCTTGAAAATCTTCTTCTGTTTCTCCAGGAAATCCTACAATAATGTCAGTTGAAAAAGAAGCATCCTTGATTTCAGATCTTATTTTATATATTAAATCCTTATATTCTTGGTAAGTATAACCTCTACCCATTCTTTTCAAAATTCTATCAGATCCAGCTTGTAATGGTAAATGCCAATGCGGGCATACCTTAGGAAGTTTTGCAACTTTTTTAATAAGCTTATCAGTCACATCTCGTGGGTGAGAGGTAAGAAATCTTATTCTTTTGATATTAGGGATTTTATGAATCTCTTCCAAAAGATCAGCTAAATCTATATTACCAAGATCTTTTCCATAAGAATCCACATTTTGTCCAAGAAGAGTTATTTCCACAACCCCTTGTTCCGCTAAATATTTTGCCTCTTCCACAATATCTTCCAGTTTTCTACTTCTTTCTCTTCCTCTAAGATAAGGCACAATACAATATGTGCAAAAATTATTGCATCCATAAATAATAGGTATCCAGGCTTGAAATTTACTATCCCTCTTTATAATTTTCCAATCCACATCCTCTGGATAAGGCTCATCATCAAATAATACAACTTTTTTATTATCTTTTAGTTCTTCTAATATTTCAGGAAGTCTTACAAATTTGTAACTTCCTAAAACAAAATCCACATGAGAAAATTTTTCTGCAAGCTCATCTTTCATCCTTTGAGCCATACACCCAAAAACTCCAATTTTTAACTCTGGATTTCTCTTTTTTAACTTTTTAAGCTCTCCTAATTTACCAAATACCTTCTCTTCAGCTCTTTCCCTCACAGAACAAGTATTTAAAAGTATAAGATCTGCCTCTTCTTCCCTTTCAGTAGGAAGAAAACCTAATTTTTCAAGTATACCTGCAACCTTCTCTGAATCTGATTTATTCATTTGACAACCATAGGTAATTATATGGTACTTAGGCATATTATTCGTCTCCTCTTAAAAAGATTACTCTAATTTTTAACGTATCATCTATTTTATCAATATCTATTTTACCTCTAATTTCATCTACTAACATTTGGACTAATTGAAAACCTAAACTTCCTTTAGATGAAAGAAGTTCTGAGCTTTTTGTTTCTTTATCTAAAAGAGTGTTTGTTACCTCTAATATTATATACTTTTCATCCTGATTTATGGAAAGGATAATTTCTGTATTTATATCTTCAGAGGTACCATGCTTTACTGCATTTTGTAATAGTTCATTTATAATTAAACTTACTGATGTGGCTTTCTTAGATGAGAAGAAAATATTTTTTCTGTTTTTTTCAAATTTAAAATTACAAGGAAGATGTTGATAAGTCTGTTTAAATGCATTAAGTAATTTTTCAGCTACCTCTATAATATCAACCCTATCTTCTTCAAATTTAGATAAAGATTCATGAACTAATGCAATACTATTTATTCGGTTAATACTCTCTTGTAGCGCTATTTTGGCACTATCAGAATCAAGTCTCCTCATTTGTATCCTTAAAAGACTTGCAATAGTTTGTAAGTTATTTTTCACTCTATGATGAATTTCCTTAATAAGTACTGATTTAAAATTTAATTCCCTTTCCTTTTGGCGAAGCTCAGTTGTCTCTTTTATTAGATAAAATACTCTCCACAGAGAGTTATCCCCTTTTGAAACGGGAAGTATTCTCTTATAAAAACTTCTTGTCTCTTCACCATATTCTTCAAAAAGCTCTTCACCATATGCCTTAATAGTACCCATTTCTTTATAAGCTTCTACGTATTTATAAAAGAAAGGATCTTTAATTTTTTTACCCAAAATATTTCCCACTTCTCCAAGAGTTCTAAAGAGTCTCATTCCAGCCATATTAGAAAAAAGAACTATACCATCTTTATCAAGTATCAAAACCCCCTCATTATCTAATAGAGGTTCTATATATCCCTTCCAACTTAGTTCCTGTTTAATAAAAGATTTTATCAGCCAATGAGATGTTTCTTTGAACACCCTTGAATTATAAGGAAATTCGTTATGTATTAAAAGATTTCTTTGTAACTTAAGAATTCCTATTATTTTACCTGATTTTTTAATAGAATACAGTTCTTCCTCTACTGGAAATCCTCCTATGATAATATCAGTTTTCCTTATTTTTGATTTGTCAGAGTCTATTAGCTTAAATATCTCTGGCTCATCCTCAAAAAATATAAGCTTACCCACTTCTTGTCTCAAAGAAATAGGTGGTACTACCTTAGGGTGAGCCTCTGATATTAAAACCACCGCAGATAAATCCCAGATAGGTTGATATAAATAAAGATCTGACCCTAATAAATCAGAAATCAGATATAAATAGGGTAAATAATCTTTAAATTCTTCAAAAAGATATATAGTATCTTTTTTATTGTTAAGCATTTACTCCTGTAAATTTTGCAGTTTAGACAATGCTTCTTGTATTTTTTCCTTTGTTCTTAAAACAATTAATATGGTATCATCTCCTGCTACGCTACCCACAAAATAATCCCAGTTTTTCATAAAATTGTCTAACATAAAGGCAACAGCTTGTGCATTACCAGGTAAAGTTTTTACCAAAATAAGATTTTCTGCAAAATCAATATTTACCACAACTCTCTTAAATAGGTCTTTTAGAGAGGGTAAATTGAAATTATTTTCAGGAATAATATATCTTTTTCCAAACTCAGTATTTTGTCTTATGACTCCTAATTCTTTAAGATCCCGAGATAAGGTAGCCTGTACCACATTAATGCCTTCTTTTTTTAAGGCTTCCATTAACTCTTTTTGGGTACCTATATTATTCTGTTTTAAAATATTTTTGATTTTTTCTAATCTTTCTCTTTTACTTAAAATATTATCTACTCCTTTTTGCACATTCATCACAAATACCATAAATAATCATATGAAAATCTACATCTTTAAAAGAAGTACTTTTCTCTATTTCCTTCTTAATCATTTCGCTATCCAAATTTTCTCCTTCCCAATCTTCAACTTTTCCACAGATCTTACAAATCAAATGATGATGAGGCACTGTTTTAGCATCATATCGGGCAACCGCACTTCTATCATAAAATTTAAGAGCTTTTCCCTCATTTACTAAAAGTTCCAAAGTCCTATAAACAGTGCCTAAACTTATTTTTGCACCTTTTTTCTCTGCTCTTCTAAAAACAGTAAGTGCATCTGGATGATCCATACTTTCCATTAAAATCTCTGAGACTAATTTCCTTTGTCTTGTTTCTCTTTGCATAGCTTTTCATCTCCTTTCCATATTAAAGTTTAGATTATAATTATTACTTTGTCAAAATAATCTGTTTTTGTGATATAATATCTCAAAAATAAAATCAATAAGGAAGACATATGAAAAAATATTTTCTTAAAGCCCAAAAAATATATTCTTTTGATCCATATTTTAACACTTATTCTTGGATTTTAGTAGAAAATAACAAAATTATAGATTTAGGAAATGAATCCTTACCCTCTGAAACCAATATACCCATATATAATTTTGAAGAAGGTTTTATATTACCAGGCTTTATTGATTCTCATGTTCATCTTTCATCTACAGCTATTAGTGATATTTTATTGGATTTAAGTAATTTCTCTTCTCTAAAGGAAATTATTAAAGCCTTAGAGGCATTAAGAGATTCAATGCCGGAAGGGGAATGGATTATTGCTAAGGAGTTTGATCCTGAAAATATTGAAGAAAAAACGAATATTACAAAAGAAGATTTAGATAAATATTTTCCAAAACACCCAGTTTTAATAATAAGAAAAGATGCGCATTCAAGTATTATTAACACAATGGGAGAAAAAATTTTAAACTTAGATCTATCATACTCAGAAGGTGAAATATTAACAGGAAGAGATCATCAGATAGTAGTTGGAAAAGTTTATCAAAATATTGAACCTTCCTTATTAGTAAAAGGTATTTTAAAGATATTAAAAAAATCAGCAGAAAAAGGTGTCACAACAATCCATGCCTTAGAGGGTGGATATACTTCACCTCCTAATATCCCTCAACTTTTGTTAGGATTAAAACAATACTTTCCAATAGATGTTCTCATATATTACCAAACAACTTCTATAAAAAAGGTTAAAGAACTTGGTTTAAATCAGATTGGAGGATGTCTTCTTGTAGATGGTTCTGTCAGCAGTATGACTGCTGCATTATCAGAACCATATATTGTAGATAAAGTAAATTATGGAGTCTTATATTGGGATTTAGATACTCTTACTAACTTTATTAGATCTGCTCATAACGAAAACTTGCAAATAGCCTTCCATGCTGTAGGAGACAGAGGAATTGATCTTCTACTCAAAGCCTATAAGAAGGTATTAAAAGATTACCCTAAGAAAGATCATAGACATAGAATAGAACATTTTGAATTACCTAAAAATGAGCATATAAAAATGGTGGCTGAATTAGAGTTAATGTTATCTTTACAACCAAGCTTTTTATACTTTTGGGGTGGAGAGGGTAAATTATACGAGGAATTTTTAGGAAAAGAAAGAAGTAAAAGAATAATACCATTAAAAAGTATCATAGAACACAATATAATTGCTGGAGGAGGATCTGATAGCTCTGTAACCCCTATAGATCCCTTTTTAGGTATTTATTCTGCAGTTAATCATCCTAATCCTGAAGAAAGTATATCTATTAAAGATGCCATTAAAATGTTTACTTTTAACAGTGCTTACATTGGTTTTTTGAATAACGAAAAAGGCTCTATTGAAAAGAATAAAATCGCTGATTTAGTAATATTGGATAGAGATCCATTGAATATAGACCCCAAAGATATATTAGATATAAAAGTCATAGCTACCATTTGTAAAGGAAAATTTGTATATAAAAATCCTTCTTATGATTTTAATGAGTAAGAAGCAAGCCTCCTAAGAATTTCTTGTCCAACTACTAAACCTGAGACCGATGCTTGCATAAGACCTCTTGTAATTCCTGCACCATCTCCTATAGCAAATAAATTTTTAACCTCTGTTTCAAGAGAAGAGTTTAGTTTTACTCTTGCTGAATAAAACTTAACCTCTACACCATAAAGAAGAGTATGGCGAGAATAAACTCCTGGGGTAACTTTATCTAAAGCTTGAATCATTTCTATAATATCCACTAAATATCTATATGGTAATACCAAACTCAGGTCTCCTGGAACCGCATCTTTTAAAGTAGGAACAACCATTCCTTTTTGTAATCTATCCCATGTAGATCGTCTTCCTGCTAATAGATCTCCTAATCTTTGTAATATGACACCATTACTCAAAAGATTAGCAAGACTTCCGATAGCTCTACCATATGCAATTGGATCTTTAAAGGGCTCGGTAAAATTCTTCGAAACAAGAATAGCAAAGTTTGTATTTTCAGTTTTCTTTTCAGCAAAACTATGTCCATTTACTGATATTATCCCTTCATTTTGTTCCATTACCACCTCACCATATGGATTCATACAAAAGGTTCTTACCTTATCATCAAAAGTTTTTGTGTAATATATAAATTTCGCCTCATACAATTCATCTGTAAGCTCCTTCATTACTGCTGCAGGAATTTCTACTCTCACACCAATATCTACTGGATTTATGACCCAAGAAAGACCAATCCTTTTACCTTCTTCAGAAAACCATTTAGATCCCTCTCTTCCTGGAGCAACAACCACAAAATCAGCATAATAAATTTTCCCATCCTCTAACTCTACGCCTTTAACTTTATTCTCCTCAACAATAATTCTGATAACCTGCTTATTTAAAATAATATCTACTTTATCTTTTAGATATTCATACATATTGAGCAATATAGGTGCACACTTTTCAGTACCGAGATGTCTAATAGCATAATAAACTAATCTTAGATCAGCTGCTATTGCTTTTTTCTGAAAATATGCAAACTTTTCAGGATCTGGTTTTACAATAGGTTGGTCTGCTCCAAATTCGGTATATATATCATTTACTTCATCCATCAATTTTATTAACTTTTGCTCACCGATGTAATCCTTTAACCAACCACCCACTTCCGTTGAAAAAGTAAGTTTGCCATCACTAAAAGCCCCAGCTCCACCCCATCCAGATACAATATTACATCTTGGGCATAAAACACATCCTTGTCTATTTATAATAGCTGGACAGATCCTTCTACTGGTAATATCTCCTTTCTCTACCAGCAAAATTTTAAGGGGCTTATTACCCCTTACTAACGATATAGCACTAAATATACCTGCTGGTCCACCACCAACTATAATTACATCATACTTCATACTGGATATAAATTCTCCTGTGATAATCTTGGTAGATATTCAAGTCCTTCTTTCAATCTTACTCTACCACCTTTAACTAATTTTACAAGTTCCGGAATAATTTTACCTCTTTCTTCTTCAATTTCCAAGAGGATTTTTTCCATATTCATCTTCCCATCCATAATCTTCAGCATCTTTTGAACTGCAGGATCATTAGATGAAACATTACCCACCTTCTCAGGTACCACATGTTGCAAATTTACAAGATCCCTTAATGCTAATCTTCCAGATTCTAAATTATCTAATACCACATCTATGGCTAATAATGTTCCTAAACCACTTATTCTTGCAATTGTAGCAAAATCTCTCCTACCATCTATATTTGATAGAATGAACCTTTCCTTTTCTTCAGGTGTCATATTTTCTGGGTCTTTTCTTAAAAGAAGAACTTGAACATTTGATGGTATAGCAAGAGAGGTATTAGGAAAGAAAGGAACAACAGTAAGGGATCCTAATTTTTTTGTTTTTTCATGCCATTCATCCATAATTCTTGCTGCTTCTAAAACTAAAGCTTCAGAAGACATGGATATAGCAACAGGAACATCCACATTTGTTTCTTCGACAAACTCAAAATTTCCATCATCCCAAGTAAAAAGCTCAAGAAATGCTGGTATTCCTTTTAGTTTTCCAACCTCGCCGTTGATTACTCTTCCATCTTTAAAATAAAGAATTCCTTTTTTAAAAGGTTTATTAATGATAAGTTTTCCAGTAGAGAACTTTCCAGAAAGAATCTGTATCAAAGAAACTAAATCGAATTCTTTTAAATTACCAGTAAGTGGCATATACCTCTCCCCTCATATATATGGTGCGCCCGAGAGGACTTGAACCTCTAACCTACGGATTCGTAGTCCGCCGCTCTATCCTGTTGAGCTACGGGCGCACTCTTCAAAATTGATTATAAAATGTTTTTTTTCAATAAGTCAAGGAAGTTAAAGATTCTTATTTATTAGAATAACGATTGAAGGTCTTTTAACAATTCACTTATCTCCTTTTCTAAATCCTTGTCTCCTTCAGCCAAACATTTTTTAGTATAATTTTCTACTAATAATATACCTACCCTCTTTAGGGCAGATCTTACAGCAGCAATTTGAGAAATAATCTCCTTACAATCTCTATCCTCTTCTATCATTCTTTGGAGTCCCCTAACCTGTCCTTCTATCCTTCTTAAAGCCACAAGATACTCTCTCTTGTCCAATGTCTAATTCTCCCCCAATAAATATTTAATAATACTCCTTGCAGATATTTTTCCTGCACCCATTGCGTTTATTACTGTAGCTGCACCACTTGCAATATCTCCTCCTGCATAAACTCTTTCTTTTGATGTTTTTCCTGTTGTTTCATCAATTATTATAGTTCCATGTTTGCTTATAGCTAAATCTGGAGTAGTCATACTTATTAATGGATTTGGTATGGTTCCTATAGCTACTATTATCATATCCAAAGGGAAAAAGAAGTTTGAATTAGGAATAGGAATTGGTCTTCTCCTACCACTACTATCTGGTTCTCCCAGCATCATTCTTTGAAGTTCTATACCTATTACTTTACCATTCTCATCACCAATAAATTTAATAGGAGCAACTAAGAAATTAAATCTAACTCCCTCTTCCTTTGCATGGATAATCTCTTCATATCTTGCAGGCATTTCTTCTTCAGTACGTCTATATAAGACATGAACTTCCTCTGCTCCTAATCTTATAGCTGTTCTTGCAGCATCCATAGCTACATTTCCTCCTCCTATTACCCCCACTCTCTTTCCTATCTTTATTGGTGTGTCATATTCAGGAAATCTGTATGCTTTCATAAGATTAACTCTTGTTAAAAATTCATTAGCAGAATAAATACCTACAAGATTTTCCCCTGGTATGTTCAAAAATTGAGGAGCACCAGCTCCTGTACCTATAAATACTGCATCATATTCTTTCAAAAGCTCATCTATGGTTATAGTTCTACCTACTACCACATTTGTATATATATTGACCCCTAAATTTTTAACATACTCTATTTCCGCTCTCACTATTCTTTTAGGAAGTCTAAACTCAGGTATTCCATAAATCAAGACTCCTCCAGGTTCATGAAAAGCCTCAAAGATACTTACATTAATTCCTTTCTTTGCCAAATCTCCTGCTACTGTCAATCCTGCAGGACCAGAGCCAATAACCGCCACATTTTTGTTATACTTTTTTTCTATTTTGGGAATTTCTATACCTTTTTTTAATTCAAGATCTGCCACAAACCTCTCTAATCTACCAATTGCTACTGGTTCTCCAACCCTTTTTAAAGTACATAGAGCTTCGCATTGGTTCTCCTGAGGACATACCCTTCCTGTTGTGGCTGGAAGATTATTTGTTTCTTTAATTTTTTTAATAGCCTCATCATATCTTCTTTCTTTTATAAGTCTAATAAAACCAGGGATATCAATGTTTACAGGGCATCCTTTTATACAAGGGGCATCTTTACATTGTAAACATCTACTTGCCTCTATTAAAGCTTGCTCTTCAGTATAACCTAATGCCACTTCATCAAAATTTTTAATTCTTTCTTCTACTGGTTGTTCAGGCATGGGAGTTTTAGTCTTTAAAACTTTCAATTCTATTCGCCTCGCTTTCTTCAAGGGTCTTTAGAGCAAGCATTTCTTCTTCCTTATAAGTTTTTAACCTTAATAAAAGTTCATCGAAATCAACCAAATGTCCATCAAACTCTGGTCCATCCACACAAGTAAACTTTATTTTACCATCCACAGTAACTCTACATCCTCCACACATACCTGTACCATCCACCATTATAGGATTAAGACTTACTATGGTTGGAACATTATATGGTCTTGTAACATCAGAAACCACCTTCATCATAATAGTAGGACCCACAGCCCATATTCTATCTATTTTTCTACCTTCTAATAATTCTTTAAGAACATCCGTAACAAGCCCTTTTCTTCCCAAGGTACCATCATCTGTTGTAATATAAGCTTCATCTACTATATTTTCAATTTCATCCTTGAAAATAACATATTCTTTACTCCTTCCCCCTATAATACTTATTACATAATTCCCACAAGATTTTAAAGCTTTTAATATGGGAAAAAGTGCTGCTATTCCTACTCCTCCTCCTACTCCAATTACTACTCCATATTTATCTATATCACTTGGTTTACCCAAGGGGCCAACTACATCAAGTATATATTCACCCTTTTCTAATTTTCCAAGAAGTTTTGTAGTTTTCCCTACTTCTTGAAAAACAATAGTAATACTTCCTTCTTTTTCATCTTTATCTGCTATAGTTAGAGGAATTCTTTCACCTTTCTTATAAACTCTTATTACAACAAATTGTCCTGCTAATGCCTTCTGAGAAATTAAAGGAGCCTTAACTTTTATTAACTTAACTCCCGGTGCCAATATTTTCTTTTCCAATATTTCAAACAAGAATTTCTCCCTCCTTTTTTGAGAAAAAGTATAACACCTAAGGATATATAAGTAAACCCTAATGGGTATATTATATTAAGCTTTTAAAGGAGGCGATTCTATAAGAGGTAAATTTTCAAAAAATATAACGTTAACATTAATTTCTCCAATCGTTATTTTTAATGATTTTGGTAGGTTGCTATAAGTAAAAAGGAGGATAAATGAAAAGGATTCTTTAGATTTTAGAATCTTATTTATAGGAATATTTATCAAAGAGTCGCCTAAAAGTTTCTTAAAAACATCATCATTATTTAACAACTTTTCTTCGCTACGAGAAATGTTTTCTAATACAAAAATTGCTTTACCCAAATCTAAATCTTTTGTCCCATCATTGTATATACTTATAAAGAGCGGTAATGTTTTATCATATAAATAATAATCAAATTTAGGATAATTCTTGAGATTAAGAACAGAAACCTTTAGAGGGTAATTGATAGCATAACCATAATGAAGGTTAAAAAAATTAAGATTTTTAGCATTAATCTTAGCACCTTCAATATGCAATCTAACTAAGTTTTCCTGTAGCTCTAAAAAATTAGCAGTTTGATACAGCTTAGTGTAATAATCTACAGCAATATTCCAAGCCACATAACTATTATCAGGGTTCTTCCAAAATCTATCTTCCTGCTCTTTTGCTATCTTTAATAATACATTATCATTCTTACCTTCAGATATGGTAAGAAGACCAAATAATAACATAATAAAAAGTGGAAAAAGTTTTTTTATAAACATTTCTTCTTAAAAAGGATATTAATAAAAATTGGTGGAGCTGGGGGGACTTGAACCCCCGACCTCTTCCGTGCCATGGAAGCGCGCTCCCTCTGCGCTACAGCCCCACCAAGATTTTTTAAACTGGAGGCGGCACCCGGACTCGAACCGGGGAATGGGAGATTTGCAATCTCCTGCCTTAGCCGCTTGGCGATGCCGCCGTAATTTTTAAATACTCTTTGGAGCGGGCGACGGGATTTGAACCCGCGACCCTCGGCTTGGGAAGCCGATGCTCTACCTCTGAGCTACACCCGCCTTCCCAAGTACAAAAACATCTTCTAAATAGAGAATAAATTCTTTTTTAAATTTTGTCAAGAATCAATCAAAATAATTATTTTGATTGACAATAATACATTTTCTTATTATTATAAGAATTAAAATTCTCTTCATCGGGAGGTGTAAAGATGCCAAAGAGAGGTTTGAGGGTTCTTTTATTAGCAGTATTTCTTGTTGTCCTTTTCCTCTTATCTTCCCAAGCACAAACAGTCAATGTTAATCCAAATGGATGGCTTGACCAAGTAGCATTTATTCCAGAAAAGGATATGGCAAAAGCTGTAGAAATGTTGTCCAAAGGAGATATTGACATATATTTCAACGAAATAAGTGACCCACAACTTTTCAAAAGAGTCAAAGAAGACCCCAATTTAACCTATGGAACATCCTTTGGACTTTATTATGAACTTACTTTCAACCCAGTAGGACCAACCTATAAAGATGGTAGATTAAACCCATTTAGCAATAAGAAAATTAGAGAGGCAATGAATATAGTAATAGATAGGCAATATATAGTGGATGAAATTATGGGAGGACTTGCTGAGGTAAAGCTTCTACCTCTCAATAAAGGTTTTCCAGAATATGAAAGATATAAAGACACTATATCAAGTTTGGAGAAACTATATAAATATGATTTCGCAAAAGGCAAAAAAATCATCGATGGAGAAATGAAAAAAATGGGAGCAGAGCTAAAAGGTGGAAAGTGGTACTATAAAGGAAATCCAGTAGTAGTAAAATTTATCATTAGAACTGAAGATAGAAGAAAGCAAATAGGAGACTACGTATCAACTCAACTTGAAAAATTAGGATTTACAGTAGAAAGAATGTATAAAACATCAAGAGAAGCATCTCCTCTCTGGGTAAGAGGCAATCCTGAAGACGGTCAATGGGATATCTATACAGGTGGATGGATAACAACTGTTCTTGCAAGAGATATGGCTGATAACTTTAGATTCTTCTATACTCCAGATTCTGAGATGTCCTATTCTCCTCTTTGGAGAGCTTACAAACCTGATAAGGAATTTAGAGATATAGCAAATAAACTTGCTCAAAGAAGCTTTAAATCAATGGCTGAAAGAAACTACTTAATGAGAAAAGCATTAGAACTTTGTTTGAAAGATTCAGTAAGAATCTTTTTAGTTGACCAAAAAGCTGCATGGGCAAGAAGAAAGAATATTGATATAGCAGTAGATTATGCAGGTGGAAATTCATCAAGAGCATGGCCATACACTTTAAGGATTGCTGGAAAAGAGGGTGGAAGCGTTAAAGCAGGAATGGCTGAAGTAATAATTGATCCATGGAACCCAGTAGCTGGATCCAACTGGGTTTACGATACTATTTTCTGGGAAGCAACTTTTGGAAGAAACTATATTATTCATCCATATACAGGACTTCCTATACTCTTAGGTATCCAGAGTGCGGACCTTACTGTTTCAGCAGATGTTCCTACTTTCCCAAATAAGGGATCAGAAAGCTGGCTAAAGTTCAAGAAGGTTAAAACTGTTACTGTACCAGATGATGCATGGTATGGATGGGATGCAAAGAAACAAACTATGGTTACTGCAAAAGAAGCTGGTGTGAAAGAAGCCAAAGTAAAAGTAGTAATTAACTATGGAGATGTTATTGGTAAGAGTAAATACCATGATGGAACAGTCCAAAGTATTGCAGATTATTTAGTTGACTTTATTATAGGTTTTGAAAGAGCAAGTAAAGATAGCAAACTATATGATGAAAGCTATGTAGACTACTTTAATTCTTGGAGAGAAAGTTTTGTAGCATGGAAGATTGTAAAAGAGCATCCACTTATTGTTGAGTACTACACCAACTATGCTGAACTTGATGCAGAATTGACAGCTCTCTGGCCTACCACCTCTGTATTATTCCCATGGCATGACCTTGCAATAGGAATAAGAGCAGAAGAAGAAGGTAAACTTGCCTTCTCTGCGGATAAAGCTGAAGCCCAAAAAGTAGAATGGATGAACTACATTGGCGGACCAAGCTTAGAAGTACTAAAAGAAATGCTCGATAAATCACAAAAAGACAACTATGTACCATTTAAGAATTTTGTAGGAAAATATGTAAAAGAAGGAGAAATTAAAGAAAGATACACCGCTCTTGCTAACTGGTATAACAGATTTAAACATTTCTGGGTAAGCAATGGTCCTTACTATCTTGAAAAAGCAGATACTGTTGCTCATACAGTTCTCTTAAAGAATGCTAAATTTTTGAAGTAAAATATAGTATAATATAAACCCAGGGGAGAAAATCCCCTGGGTTTTTTTTTGAACTTTTATAAAAGGAGGTTGATGAAGATAAAGGAGCTAAAAAAAATACTTTTATATTTTCTTAAAAGAGCAGTAGCAATTTTTATTACTGTTGCCATCGCTATCTATTTAACAATAGTCATTGCAAATGCAGGAGGATATGTAGACAAAATAGTAGAGGATGAAATAAGAATGAATGTTGCAATGAATATAAGAAATGATCCCACAATAAGAGGATATACTGATGAGCAGAAACAAAAGATCATAGAAAGTAGAGTAAGGAATGAGCTAAGAAGAAGAGGTCTTGACCAACCATTCTTTATTAGAAGTATCTATCACCTAAAAAGGGCACTTCTCTTAGATCTTGGAACTGCTACTACTATGACCAGCGATAGCGGCTCAATGCTCGTAAAAAATATTATTTTAGAAAGAATTCCTTTATCTATATTGCTCTTTACCACTATTACTCTTTTAGAATTCTTTATTACTCTATATCTTGGGTTAAAACTTTCAAGAAGCTATGGTTCATTTTTAGATAAATTGATAGTATATTTATCACCCCTTTCTACCATTCCAGGTTGGTTTTATGGGATTTTCCTTATTATGATTTTCTATTCGTGGATTCATATATTACCACCAGGTGGATTTATGGACTTTCCACCACCTACTGACTTTTTAGGAAAAGTATTGAGTGTCTTAAAGCATATGATTCTTCCTGTTTCTTCATGGCTTCTAAGCTTCCTTTTCTTAGGCGCCTACAGCCAAAGAAACTTTTTCCTCATTTATTCCACAGAGGATTATGTTGAAGTTGCTAAGGCTAAAGGACTTCCTGATAAAATTATCGAAAGAAAATATATATTAAAGCCTGCCCTTCCACCTATTGTAACCTCATTCGCATTAGCTCTTATTTCTTCTTGGATGGGAGCAATAGTTACAGAAAGTATTTTCAACTGGCCAGGATTAGGTATGGTTCTTTCCCGAGCTATAGGATCATTCGATGCTCCAGTGATAGTAGGAATAACTGTAATATATGCATATCTTTTAGGGGCCACTGTTTTACTTTTAGACTTTATTTATGCTCTAATTGATCCAAGAGTTAGAATATGAGGTGAAAAAGTATGGACAATATGGAATTTACATCATCTTATAGTTTAAAAGGAATAATAAAAGAAGTTATTAAGAGCAAGGCTGGTTTATTTTCTTTATTTATATTTTTCATACTAATTGTGCTTTCTATTTATGCATATTTAAGTATGCCTTATAATAAGGTTAAAACTTTGTGGAATGATAGCCAAGCTTGGCTTAAATATCCAAGAAATGCAATGCCCTCTTGGTGGGCGTTCTTTACAGGGAAAAATCTTCCAAAAAACATAAACCTTAAAGAACCTAAAATTGAAACTATATCAGATAATCCTAAGATTCTTAAATACGTGTATAATTTTTCTTATTTTTATGATGATTTTCCCAGCGAATTTAATATATTCCTTAAAAGTAGTTATAAAAACAATCCACCAATTTTAAGAGTTTATTGGATCAATACAAAAGGAGACAAAATTTTTCTCATAGAAAAACAACAAAGATCAGAAGAAGATACTTTTTATTTAGGAAATGAAACATCCATAGAAGAAAATTTAACCAAGTACATTCAAGAAAAATTAGGATATTATCCTCCTTTCCCTATAACTGCTATGAAAGGACTATTTATTGAGCCTAATGAAAATCAATCCATTGCAAAAGGATCTTATTCCTTTATAGTAGAAGTACAATTTTCAGATAAATCAGATACCATCGAGATAGAACCTATTATCTATGGAAAAGTTTATGGCATAGCTGGCACTGACCATCTTAGAAGACCTTTAGAATTAGGAATTTTATGGGGAATGCCTGTTGACCTTGCTTTTGGTTTAGGAGCATCTCTAAGCATCACTATTATTCAGTTAATCCTTGCAACAGTTAGTGGTTGGTACGGAGGAGTAGTAGATAACTTAATTCAAAGACTTACAGAGATATACATGCTTCTTCCATTTCTACCTTTAATGATAATGATTTCCCTATTCTACAAATTAACTATATGGAAATTACTTGTTGTATTAATAATATTAAGTCTTTTTGGCTCAGGTATAAAAACTCAAAGAGCTATGGTATTACAAGTCAAAACCTTACCATATATAGAAGCTGCAAGAACTTACGGGGCAAGTAACATGAGAATAGTGTTCTTATATATTATTCCTAAAATCTTACCGCCAGTTATTCCTGGCTTAATTATAAGCATACCTTCTTATATATTTTTAGAGGCAATCTTATCTTTATTTGGAGTATTAGATCCAACAGAGCCAACTCTCGGAAGAATTATAGAAGATGCTTTTCAAAATGGAGCCTTATATAAAGGATTCTACTATTGGGTAATAGAACCATCTATCATAATTATTCTTATGGCTATTTCCTTTGCATTACTTGGATTTGTCATTGATAAGATAGTAAACCCAAGACTAAAAGAGATATAGGAGTGAAGAAAATGGCAGATGTAGTACTTAAGCTTGAGAATTTTTCAGTCTCATATAAAACTCAAAAGGGAAGTCTGGAAGCAGTTAGAAATGTAAGCTTTGAATTAAAAGAAGGAGAAACTTTAGCTATTGTTGGAGAATCAGGTTGTGGAAAAAGTTCTCTCGCAAGAGGTATTCTGAGACTTTTTCCAAGAAATTTGGAAAAAACAAGTGGAAAAATATATCTTGATGGTGAAGATATTTTATCTCTAAAAGAAGATAATTTTCGTAAAAACATACTATGGAGTAAAATCTCTATGGTTTTTCAAGGAGCTATGAACTCTCTTAACCCTGTATTAAAAGTAGTTTATCAAGTAGCAGAACCATTGATTGTACATATGGGTATGGACAAAGATTCAGCCTTTAAAAGAGCAAAAGAAATGCTAAGTTTAGTAGGTATTTCAGAATCCTTTGCAGAAAGATATCCCTTTGAACTCTCCGGTGGAATGAAACAAAGAGTTGTGATTGCCATGGCCTTAGTCACACATCCTAAAGTAGTTATATTAGATGAGCCAACATCTGCTTTAGATGTTATTACTCAAGCTAATATTTTAAACTTATTAAAGGTTCTGAAAAAGGAACTAAACCTTACATATATTTTCATAACCCATGATATAGCAACCACAAGTGAGCTTGCAGATAAAGTAGCAGTAATGTATGCAGGTGAAATTGTAGAGTTAAGTCCTGCCGAAAACTTTTATAACTCACCAGCCCATGGTTATACTATGATGCTTCTTAACAGTGTACCAACTTTAAAAACAACAAAAAAATTAAAGTCTATTCCAGGTTCTCCCCCAAGTCTTATTTCTCCACCTAAAGGATGTAGATTTCATCCAAGGTGCCAATATGTTATGGATATATGCAGAGAAAAAGAACCTCCTATGTTTAAAAAAGGTGAAGAACATTTTGCAAAATGTTATATAGGTGAGAGCCATGAATAACAACGAAATCTTACTTAAAGTTGAAAATCTAAAAGTCTGGTTTGAAATTAGGAAAACAATAATATCACAACCTCTATACGTAAAAGCTGTAGACGGAGTAAACTTTGAGTTAAAGAAAGGAGAAACCATATCCTTAGTTGGAGAAAGTGGATCTGGTAAAACTACCCTCGGAAGAACAATTCTAAGGCTTTATGAACCTACGGATGGAAAAATTCTCTTTGAAGATAAAGATATTACAAATTTGCCTTTTAAAGAACTAAATTGGTATAGAAAGGAGACAGGATTTGTACAACAAGATCCTTTTGGAGCATTAGCTCCCCACTTTAGTGTTTATAGAATTTTAGAAGAACCTTTAATTATTAATAAGATAGGAACCCCAGAATCAAGAAAAGAAATGATTATAAAGGCTTTGGAAGAAGTAAAATTAACACCAGTTTCAGATTTTATAAATAAATATCCCCACATGCTCTCCGGTGGACAAATGCAAAGAGTAGTTATAGCAAGAGCACTTATTATGAAACCTAAATTAATAGTGGCTGATGAACCTGTATCAATGTTAGACGCTTCTGTAAGAATTGAAATTTTAGATCTTTTAAGAGATATCCAAATGAACCATAATATGAGTTTAATTTATATAACTCATGATCTTGCTACTGTAAGAGCATTCTCAGATTGGATTTTCATTATGTATGCTGGAAACTTAGTAGAAAGAGCAAAAACTGATGAATTATTAAGTAATCCTTTACATCCATATACAAAAGCTCTTCTATCTGCAATACCAGATCCTGATCCTTCAAATAGGTTTAAACTAAGAGAAGTACCACCTGGCGAACCACCAAATCTTATTAATCCACCAGAAGGATGTCGTTTTCATCCAAGATGTTCTTTTGCTATGGAAATATGTAAGAAGGAAGAGCCAAAGGAAATTAATATTACAAAAGACCATTGGGTAAAATGCTGGTTATACAAAGAAGGGTAGGATTTAAGTCCTACCCTTCTTTTTTTATTAATCTATCTAATACAGTTTTATATCCATCTGCTCCATAATACAGAAATTTTTTCACTCTACTAATAGTGGCAGAACTTGCTCCTGTTTCTTTTTCAATTTCCTCATAAGATTTTCCTTCATAAAGCATTTTTGCGACTTTAAGCCTCTGAGACAGCTCTTTGATTTCGTTTATAGTACATATATCTTCAAGAAATCTTAATACTTCTTCTTCATTTTTTAAAGAAAGAATCGCCTTTACTAAAAACTCTACATCATCATCTACCCATTTAGGCCGATAACTCAATAATATTACCTCCTAACTGAAAAATAACTTCAACAAAGTTAGGAAAAGATATACTAATACTTTCACTTTCTACTATTGTTTCTCCTTCTGCCACTAAACCTGCAATAGCAAATGACATGGCAATTCTATGATCACTAAAAGTATCAATCTCGGATCCTATAAGTTTAGAGGGACCATATACTACAAATCCTCCATCAATTTCTTCTGCCTTACCACCCATTTTATTTATTCCATTGACTATGGCTTTTATTCTATCAGATTCTTTCACCTTCAGTTCTTCCACATCTTTAAAAACACTTTTTCCTTTTGCCTGTGTTGCAATAATAGCTAAAATTGGAACCTCATCTATGAGCCTTGGTACAATGTCTCCCATAACTTCTATTGGTTCTAATTCTGAAAATTCTACTTTGATATCACCTATAGGTTCTTTTCCTGCTTCCCATTCCTTTAATATTTCAATTTTTGCACCTGATTTTTTTAATATTTCCAACATACCTACCCGTGTTGGGTTTAAACCTACATTTTTAATAACCACACTTGATCCTTCAGAAATTAGCCCTGCACCAATCAGAAATGCAGCAGAAGATATGTCTCCTGGAATATAAAAATCCTTTGCTTTATACCCTTCTATTTTGTGAGTCTTTAATGTTAAGCCCTCTCTTTCCAACGGTAATCCTAAATACTCAAACATTCTTTCTGTATGATCTCTTGATAATGCAGGTTCAGTAACCCATGTCTCACCTTCAGCCAATAAACCAGCTATAAGAAGCGCTGACTTAACCTGAGCACTTGCTACTTTTAATATATGTTTGAAACCTTTAAGTTGATTACCTTTTATAGCTAAAGGAGGATTGTTGTTATCATTTCTTCCCCAGATCATTGCCCCCATATTCATCAATGGATCAATAACTCTTCTCATGGGTCTCCTTCTCAGAGATGAATCCCCTGTTATAACTGTAAACATATTTGGTATACCACTTAAAAGCCCAGTAAGAAGCCTTATTGTAGTTCCAGAATTGCCTGCATCTAAAACATCCTCAGGCTCTTTAAGACCTCTAATTCCTACTCCTTTTACTTTTACTACTTTCTCAAGAATCTCTATGTTTACACCTAAGTTTTTTAAACAATTCATTGTAGAAAGACAATCTTGAGAAAATAAAAAATTCTCTATTTTAGCTTCTCCCTCAGATAGGGCAGAAAAAATTAAAGCTCTATGGGAGATAGATTTATCACCTGGTACTAAAACTTCTCCTCTTAAAGAGAGACTCTTCTTAATAACTATTTTCTTCATATTTTACCCCTCAATTTTCATTCTTTTTTCCCTAGCTGTTTTAAATATTTCTTCTATTTTATCGAAATTTTTATCCTTTAAATAGCTACTAAAAAGATCTATATTATTTTTAAACTCACAAACTACATTCAATATTTCGTAATAATTTTCCTTTATAATATCCATCCAAAGTTTAGTATCACTTTTTGCTATTCTTGTTGTATCCTTAAATCCTGTTCCCAAAAAATTAGGCGAATCTTTTATTGATGTATAAGCTAACAAATAAGCAACAATCTGTGGTAAATGACTTGAGTATGCAAGAATCCTATCATGTTCATATGGATCTATCAAAATTGGTAAAGCTCCTATATTTTCAATAAAACTCATAAAAGTATCTATTTTATCTTTTTCTACCCCCTTAGCAGGGGAAAGAAAATAAATCTTACCTTTGAATAAATCAGGTATAGCCCCATATGCTCCAGAAACCTCTCTTCCTGCTAAGGGGTGTCCTCCTATAAAAACTTTACATAATAATTTATCGTTATTTACAAAAGTCATAATTTTACCTTTAGTACTACTGGTATCACTTATAATATTTCTTTCAGTTATATAGTTTTTAAGATTTAAAAGCACATCCTTAACCCCAGAAGGATATACTGATATAAATATTATATCTGTGTCTTCTATTTCTCTTTCAATCTCATGTATATCAATAGAAATATAGCTAAAAATGTCTTTATCTTTTAGAAAATTAATAGTATCAATATCTTTATCAATTCCCCATATTTCTATATCTCCGTCCTTTTTTTTAATTGCCATTGCTATAGATGTACCAATTAATCCCAATCCTATTATTCCTATTTTCATAATCTTCTACCAATAGCATCTGCTATACTTTTTAATTCATTCATAAGTCTTCTGAAATCAGAAAATGTTAATGATTGAGGACCATCTGAAAGAGCCTTTTCTGGATGGGGATGGACTTCAATTATTAATCCGTCAGCTCCTGCAGCTATAGCTGCTTTCGCCATACTTGGAACATATCTAAAATTACCTGTTCCATGGCTTGGATCTACAAATACAGGAAGATGAGTCTTATGCTTCAAAGCTGGCACAATAGTTAAATCTAAAGTATTTCTTGAGTAATCTGAAAAGGTTCTAATTCCTCTCTCACATAAGATAACTTCTGAATTTCCACCTACCATTATATATTCAGCTGCAAAGAGAAATTCTTCTAAAGTAGCAGAAATACCTCTTTTTAAAAGAACAGGTTTTCTTAATTTACCTACTTCTTTAAGTAAAGTAAAATTCTGCATATTTCTAGCACCTATCTGAATTACATCTGCATACTCTGCTACTATTTCTAAATCTCTTGGATCCATTACTTCTGTGATAACTGGTAATCCATATTTTTGCTTAGCTTCATAAAGTAGTTTTAATCCCTCTATTCCAAGCCCTTGGAAACTATAAGGAGATGTGCGAGGTTTAAAAGCACCTCCTCTTAAAACCTTAGCCCCTACTTCTTTTACAAATTCTGCTATCTCAAATAGTTGCTCTTTACTTTCCACAGCACATGGACCTGCCATAACTACTATTTGATCATTTCCTATTTCCACATCAGGAGATATTCTAATTTTGGTTCCTGAAGGATTAAATTCTTTTGTTACTAATTTATATGGAGATAATATGGGGATTACCTGCTCAACAAAAGGTAATGAACTTATCTGTTCCATTATCAAAATTTTCTCTTCCATTCTCTTCTCCCCTATAGCACCAATAACAACTCTATTTTCACCCCTTGAAATGTGGGCACCATAATTAAATTCTTTTAATTTTTCAACAACTCTTTGGATATCTTCATCAGAAGCTCCCGCTTTTAATACAATTATCATTTTCTTTCCTTTCCTCCCTTAAAAAGATTAGAATTGAATAAAAAAGATAAGTTCTTAAACTCATAAAACTCAGATTCCATAAATATCACCCTCTTTCATAACCCTTATAATATCTTCTTCTTTCAAATAATCTACAATTTTTACCTCTCCAATCTTTTCTGGTAATATAAATCTTAACTTTCCTTTGTAGGCTTTCTTATCTCGCTGTATAAATGGAATAAGTTCTTCCAATTTATAGGGATTATTCACAGCAAATCCAAAATTTAATAAAAGTTTTTTTAATCTTTCATACACTGAGAGATCACACATTTTCAGTTTATATGCCAATTGAGTAGCTAATATCATGCCAATAGCTACTGCTTCTCCATGCAAATACTTTTTATATCTACTTTTTGCCTCTATAGCATGACCAAAGGTATGTCCAAAATTTAAGATCATTCTTAAAGATGATTCCTTTTCATCTTTTTCAACCACATATTTTTTACATTCAAGACTTCTCCTTATAATAAATATCAATTTTTCTTTATTTCGATTCTTAATATCCAAATAATTTTTCTCCAAATATTCAAAAAGCTCATAATCCATAATTACTCCATATTTAACGATCTCTGCTATACCACTTATATATTCCCTTTGAGGAAGAGTCTCCAGAGTCTTAACATCAATAATAACAGCTTTTGGATGATAAAAGGTACCTACTAAGTTTTTTCCCTCTGGTATATTTATTCCTGTCTTTCCTCCTATTGAGCTATCTACTTGTGCAAGTAAGGTGGTAGGTATCTGTATATAATCAATTCCTCTCATATAAATGGAAGCCAAAAATCCCGTTAAGTCTCCAATAACTCCTCCACCAAAAGCTAATAAAACACTTTTTCTATCAGCACCTAAATTAGTTATATTTCTGACAATTCTAATAACTTCTTTAAAGGATTTACTTTTTTCTCCTTCAGGAACAAATATAAATGAATCATACTTTATATTTGTAAAATCATCCCTGAAATAATCAATTAAAAAATTATGAGATATAACAAAAGAAGAGGAATATGGCAAAATTAATTCATTAATTTTTTCCTTTAATATATTATCACCAATATATATAGGATATTCTCTTTTATCAGGTAAATAAATCTTTAACTCTTCCATCCCAACCTCTTATGCACATAATTTATATAATTCTCATAAGACAATTTAATCTCATCTAAATGATCTCCAGAAAATTTCTTGAGAAACTCGTCTGCAATTATCCAAGCCATCATTGCTTCACCTACAATTCCAGCGGATGAAACCACACAAACATCACTTCTTTCATAATATCCTTCAGTAATCTTCTTTTCTTTTATGTCAAAAGTTTTTAATGGTTTTCTCAATGTTGGTATTGGTTTCACTGCAGCTCTAATCATTATTATTTCTCCGTTCGATATACCACCTTCTACTCCTCCTGCATAATTTGTTTTTCTGAATTTTATACCCTCATTAATAAATTCATCATGAACCCTTGAACCCTTTTCTCTACTTGATAAAAAAGCTTCCCCAATCTCTACTCCCTTTACTGAGGGAATACTCATAATTGCATATGCCAGTAATGCATCAAGTCTTCTATCCCAATGAACATGACTTCCTATCCCAATGGGAACATTTTTGGCAAGTAAAATAAATCTTCCACCAAGAGTATCTCCTGATTCCTTTGCTTCATCTATTAATTTCTTTGCCTGCTCTTCTAATTCTTTGTCAATCATTCTTAGATCTGAGTTTTCTACCTTATTTTTAATATCATCCCAAGAAAAGTTGTTAATATCAAATCTACCCTCAATATTACCTATCCCTTCAACAAAACTTATTATTTCTATATCAAATTCTCTCAATATACATTTAGCAACAGCTCCTACTGCAACCCTTGCAGATGTCTCCCTTGCACTTGCCCTTTCCAGGATATTCCTTATATCATCAAAATGATACTTAATAACTCCAGCAAAATCAGCATGCCCCGCCCTTGGTTTTGTTACAGGAATATAATCGTAAATTTCTTCAGGATCCATAACATTTTTCCAATTTTCCCAATCTCTATTCTTTATTAAAAATCCTATAGGTGATCCTAAGGTATATCCACCTCTTATTCCTGAAATAATTTCTACCATATCTTTTTCAATTTCCATTCTCTTTCCTCTACCATATCCTCTTTGCCTTCTTTGAAGTTCCTTATCTATATCTTCTTTATTTATCTTAAAACCTGCAGGAACCCCTTCTATTATTACTAATAGACCCTTTCCGTGAGACTCACCAGCTGTTAAGAAACGCATATTATTTTTTCTGCCTCCTTTTTCATAACCTCCACAGGTCCCATAAAACCAAACCATCTCTCCCAAGAAAATGCTGCCTGATATATGAGCATATCAAGACCATTTTTATAAGGAATATTATTTTCTTTTGCCATTATCAAAAGAGGTGTCAATGGCGGGTTATATATTAGATCATAAACAAAAACAGCCTTATCTAAAGATGAATCCCAAGGATTACTCTTTCCATCAAGTCCTAATGATGTGGTATTTATCAGTATAAATTTATCTTTAATTTTTTCCTTCTCGTCCCAAGGTAATAGTTTAATATTAATACCTTTATTACTCCATATCTCTTCTGCTAATCTTTCTGCCCTTTCATAGGTTCTATTTGTTAAAAAGATCTCCCTTACTCCATATTCAATTAATGCGTATAAAACCGCTCTACATGCTCCCCCAGCTCCTAATACTAAATAAATCACATCCTGTGGAAGATTTAATTCCTTTAATGTATATAAAAAACCTGGTAAATCTGTATTATCACCCAACCAACGGTTTTTCTCATCTTTATAGATAGTATTCACTGCCTTAAGCATTTTTGCTGTAGGTGAAAGATCATCTAAAAATTCTATAACTTTCTCTTTAAAGGGCACAGTTATATTAAGTCCCCAAATAGGTAAATACTTTAATCCTAAAAACGCTTGGTTAAAATTTTCGGGTAAAATGGGAATATTTAAGTAAATAGCATCAATACTTGATGCCTGAAAAGAGACATTGTGTATATAAAAAGATATGGAATGCCCTAAAGGGTATCCAATAAGCCCTAATAACTTTGTCGATGACGAAATCAAAGAAAATAATTCACCCCTCTTTCCTTTATTTCTCCCCTTTGAGATTTTTTGTTAAAGGATAATTTACCAAAAAAAGCGGACTTTGTCAAACAGAAAGAATTTTACTTAAAAATTCAATAGTTCTCTCTTCTTTAGGGTTTTCAAAAAATTCTTTAGGACTCCCTTCTTCAACTATCTGTCCTTGATCTAAAAATATAATCCGATGAGCCACTTCTCTTGCAAAACCCATTTCATGGGTAGCAATTATCATAGTCATGCCATCATGAGCAAGTTCCCTGATCACATCCAAAACCTCTTTTGTCATTTCAGGATCTATAGCTGATGTTGGTTCATCAAAAAGCATTACCTCTGGTTCCATAGCTAATGCTCTTGCAATAGCTATTCTTTGCTGTTGACCTCCAGAAAGCTGAGATGGATAACTATTTGCTTTATCTTGAAGCCCTACTCTTCTCAAAAGATCATATGCCTTCTCTTTAGCTATTTTAGGATCTATTTTTTTAACCTTTATTGGAGCTAAAGTTATGTTTTCAAGAGCTGTAAGATGAGGAAATAAATTGAATAATTGAAAGACCATACCCACCTTTTGTCTTATTTTATTTATATCTATCTTAGGATCCGTAATTTTTATCCCATCTATATATATTTCTCCTTCAGTAGGTTCCTCCAACCTATTTATACATCTTAAAAGTGTGCTTTTACCTCCACCACTTGGACCAATAATAACCAAAACTTCTCCTTTTTTTACTTCCAGGTTTATCCCTTTTAATACATGAAGATTTTTAAACTTCTTATGGAGATTTACAACCTTAATCACTTGTTTTCAACCTCTTTTCCATCCATATTGATAAACGGGTTAAAGGTAAAGTCATAAGAAGATAGATAAGGGTAACCCCTAAAAAGGGACTAAAGACATTTGCTTTCCAAGCAACGATCTCTCTACCTGCCCTTAAAAGTTCAGTAACAGCTAAAGTAGAGGCTAAAGAGCTTTCTTTTAACATGGAGACAAATTCATTAGTTAAAGGAGGCAGAATTCTTCTAAAAGCTTGTGGTAAAATCACATATCTCATGGCTTGAAAATAGGACATACCTAAGGATCTTGCAGCTTCCATTTGTCCTTTCTCTATAGATTGAATTCCACCCCTAAAAATTTCTCCTGTATATGCAGCGCTATTAATTGATAGTCCAACAATAGCTGCAGTAATAGCTCCTAAATTTATACCAAAGGATGGTAAAGCATAATATATGATAAGAAGCTGCATTAATAGGGGTGTACCCCTTATAACTTCCACATATAATGTGGCAGGTATTCTAAAAATATATCTTTTTGAAATTCTTGCAAGCCCAATAAATAACCCTAAAACTACACCAATACCTACTGATATAATTGAGAGGCGCAAAGTCACCAATGCGCCTCTCAATAGATATGGTATACTTTCTATGAAGATATTTATATTAAAATCCAAAATATCACCTCTACTCTATAGGTTCCGTACCAAACCATTTTTTATAAATTTCTTTATATTTACCACTTTTCTTTATATTTACTAAAATCTCGTTTATTTTCTTTAAAAGATCAGTATCTTCTTTTCTCACAGCAATTCCATATTGCTCCTTAGTAAAGGGTTTTCCTACACATTTTAACTTTGGATTATTCTTAGAATAATAAAGGGATACTGGAAGATCATTTATAACTGCATCAAGTCTTCCAAGTTCAAGATCCATAAATGCTTCTGGAATCGTTTCATAGCTTCTTATCTCTTTAATCCCTACTTGATCCTTTAACTTTTTAGCACTTATTTCTCCTGTTGTTCCTAATTGTACCCCAACTATTTTACCCTTCAAATCTTTTTCACTTTTTATATCCTTATTATCACTTCTTACAACTATTATCTGTCCCGAATCATAATAAGGAATAGAAAAGGATATTTCTTTTTTCCTTTCTTCTGTAATTGTCATTGCAGAAATGATCATATCAAACTTCTTTGCCTTTAATGCAGCTATTATACCATCAAAAGAGGTATTTACAACTTGTAATTTTACTCCTAAGGCTTTTGCAATTTCATTAGCTATATCTATATCAAAACCTACAGGCTTATCGCCCTCCATAAACTCAAAAGGTGCATAAGCCACATCACTACCAACTTTAAGGACCCCTGCTTTCTTAATCCTCTCTAAAGCAGAAGCTCCAAATATTGGTAAACTTAAAAGAAATATCAATAGAAATAATATAACCCATAATTTTCGCATAAATATTCCTCCTTGTTGAAAGTTTTTAAAAGTATAAGAATAAACATTTAAAAAAGTCAAGTATAATATATGAAGTGGAGGTGAAAAATTATGGATTACCTAATAAGAGGAATTTCAAAAGATAAAAAAATTATTGCTTATGTTGCTAAAACAACAGAATTGGTAGAACAGGCAAGAATTATACATAATGCCTCTCCTACTGCGATAGCAGTATTAGGAAGAACTCTTACCCTAACAGCTATCATGGGAAAAATGCTTAAGAAAAAAGATGAAAGAATTAGTTTGCAAATTGTAGGGAATGGTCCCTTAGGAAATGTTTTTGCGGATGCTGATGCCAATGGAAATGTGAGAGGATATATTAAAAGACCATATTTAGATTTGCCTCCTACTCCAGAAGGAAAACTTGATGTGGCTTCCGCAATAGGAAAAGAAGGTGTATTAAGTGTTATAAGAGATTTAGGAATTAAAAAACCATATCAAGGGATGACACCACTTGTTTCTGGTGGTATAGCAAAGGATTTAGCTTATTATTTTGCTTCTTCTGAACAACAACCATCTGCAGTTGCTGCAGGGGTTTATGTCAATAAAGAAGGAAAAGTAATAGCAGCAGGAGGTTATATTGTGCAGATAATACCATATTCAGAGGAAGATATTGTAAATAAGTTGGAAGAAAATATAAATAGATTAGAACCTCCAAGTCAAATGATATTAAATGGATTATATCCAGAAGATATAATTGGTAAAATATTTGAAGGTTTTGATTTCGATATGTTCGATAGAGAAGAATTAAAATATTCATGTAGATGTAGTCGAGAAAGAGCTGAAAATACCCTTATTGCTTTAGGATTAAAGGAATTAGAAGAACTACAAAAAAGGAATGAAGATATAGAAGTGAAATGTGAGTTTTGTGGTAAGAAATATATCTTTCAAAAATCTGATATAGAAAAAATTATTCTTGAACTTAAAAATAAAACTTAAAAAACCCCTGGTTTTTCCAGGGGTTTTTCATATTATTAACTTAATACTTCTTCCAAAGGAGTGTAAGGTAGGTTAAAAGCATTAGCCACTGCTTCACATGTAATTTTTCCTTTTACTATGTTTACACCCTTTGCAAGACTTTTATTCTCTTTTACAGCTCTTTCCCAACCCTTATCAGCAATCTCAATTACATAAGGAAGGGTATTTAGAGTTAAAGCTTTTGTAGCTGTTCTTGGGACAGCACCAGGCATATTAGCTACAGTATAATGTATTACACCTTCCTCCTCATATATAGGATTTAAATGAGTTGTTGGTCGTGATGTTTCAGCACAACCTCCTTGATCAATAGCTACATCAACTATAACAGCACCTGTTTTCATTCTCTTTAAAAGTTCTCTCGTAATTATTTTGGGGGCTTTAGCCCCTGGTACTAATACTGCTCCAATAAGGAGATCAGCATATTCTACAGCCATCCTAATATTGTATTCGTCTGCTATCATCGTAGTTACCTTTCCTTGAAAATAATCATCCACAAATCTTAATTTTCTTGGATTTATATCTAATAAAGTTACTGATGCGCCCATTCCATAAGATATTCTTGCAGCATTAAAACCAACAGTCCCTGCACCTATTATAACCACATTGGCAGAAGGAACTCCAGGAACTCCACCTAATAAAATTCCTCTTCCACCAAAAGGTTTCTCTAAATATTTAGCACCTTCTTGAGGAGCCATTCTTCCTGCTATCTCACTCATAGGAGCAAGAAGAGGTAAAAAACCATCTTCTGTTTGTACTGTTTCATAAGCTATGCAAATTGCTTTACTTTTAATAAGATTTTTAGTGAGTTCTTCAGAAGCTGCTAAATGCAAGTAAGTAAATAAAATTTTCCCTTCAGTAAGAAGAGGATATTCTTCAGGCAAAGGTTCCTTTACTTTCAAAATTAATTCTGCCTCATAAAAAACATCTTCATGCTTTTCTAATATTATTGCTCCTGCCTTTTCGTATTCTTCATCTGTAAAACCACTTCCTAATCCTGCGCCTTTTTCAATATATACTTTATGTCCCTTTTTCACTAATGTTTGTACTCCACCAGGAACAATAGCAACACGATTTTCTTCAGGTTTAATCTCCTTAGGAACACCTATAATCATATCTTTCTTAAGCCTCCTTGCAATTTTATATCTTCCTTGATCTTAAAAAGTAATAAACAGCAATCAATGTTTTAGAATCCTCAAACTCACCACTTTCTAAAGCTCTTATTATCTCCTCTTTTGTTAAAGAAATTATTTCTAAAAATTCATCATCATCAGGATTTGTATTTGTTTTCTCAAGATCTGAAGCTTCATATAGATATAATATCTCATCACTTATTCCAGGTGATGGATAAAAGACATGTATTAATTTCAAGTCTTTTGGAATATATCCTATTTCTTCTTCCAATTCTCTTTTAGCGCAATTTAATGGTTCTTCTCCAAAATCAAGTTTTCCAGCTGGTATTTCTAATAAGACTTTTTTAGCAGGAAGGCGATATTGCTTTACAAAAAATACAGATCCATCTGTAGCAATTGGTAGAATAGCTACTGCTCCTGGATGATGTACTACTTCTCTTTTAGCTAATTTACCATTTTGAAGTACTACATCGTACTCTTTTACTGTAATTATTCTCCCCTTATAAATTTCCCTTTCATTTATTATTTTCTCATCCAACTTACATCCCACCTCCAAATTCTCTTAAGTTTTCTCTACCTTTAAGTTCCGACGCTTTTACTAAAAGCTCTTTAGCATGCTGTTGACTTACTTCAGAAACTATACTACCTCCTAACATTCTTGATATTTCTATTACCCTTGTTTTATCCTCTAACAAAGATACCCTTATTCTTGTTTGATCATTTATAATCTTCTTCTCCACATGGAAATGGTAATCAGCCCATGCTGCTATCTGGGGTAAATGCGTCACACAGAAAACTTGCCTCTTCTTAGATATATTCCACAATTTTTGAGCAAGTAGATAAGCTGTTTCTCCTCCTATGCCTGTGTCTATTTCATCAAACACCAAAACAGGAGTATTATCCACTTCATTAAGAATAGTTTTTAAGGCAAGCATTATTCTTGAAAGTTCTCCTCCAGATGCTATATGTCTTAAGGGTTTAAAAGCCTCCCCAGGATTTGATGAAAGCATAAACTCTACAACTTCTCTTCCTTTTTCTCCTACTTTTATTCCATCAATAAATATAAATCCTCCTGTTGGTTCCTGAAAATCTACTGAAAATCTTGCATGTTCCATTCCTAAATCCTTTAACTCATTTTCAACCCTTCTTACAAAATTATCCACAATCTCTCTTCTCATCTGAGAAAGAACTTCACTTTCGTATAAAAGCTTTTCCTCCAATTCCTTTATTTCCTTTTCTATATTCTCTAAATGGGCTTCCATATTTGATAATGTATTAAGTTCTTCTTTAGCTTTTTCCTTATAATCTAAAATCTCTTCTATATTTTTACCATATTTCCTTTTTAGCTGAGATATTCTATAAAGTCTTTCTTCTATATATTCAAGAGCATTAGGATCTATTTCTAAACTATCTTTATATCTCATTAAATTATCTACTGCTTCACTAAGATATAATTTAGCATTTTCTAAAAGTTCTAATACTCCAGAAATATTTTCATCTATAGAAGAAAGAGATTTTATACTATTTAATCCTTCTCCAATTAATTCAAAGGCTGAATATCCTTCGTTGTTTTCATACAGATATTTTATAGCATCCTCAATACCATATCTTATTTTTTCAAAATTTTGTAGTTTTTGCCGTTGCTCTAATAACTCTTCTTCTTCTCCTACTCTTAAATTTGCCTTTTCAATCTCTTCTATCTGAAAAGATAAAAGATCTATTCTTTGCTGTCTCTCTTTTTCCTTTGAGTAAATTTCTTCCCTTTCGGAATAGAGGCCCTTTAATCTGGAAAATAATTCCTTTACCTTTTCCTTTTGTTCTATTAATGAATCTCCACCTAAGAGATCAAAAACTTCTAATTGAAAATCTTTATGAAGAATTTTCTGATGTTCATGTTGCCCATGTATCTCAAGAATATTAGAGAGTAAACGCTCTAACATGCCTACTGTAACAAGCTCTCCATTTACCCTACATTTACTTCTTCCATTTTTATTTAATTCTCTTGATACAAGTAATGTACCATCTTTCTCTTTTGGAATCTCCCATTCATCCAATAGTCTTTCTGCTTCTTCATTCATAGCAAACATTGCCTCTACCAGACTTCTATTACTTCCAGTTCTAATTATATCTGTTGATGCTCTTTCTCCAAGCAAAAAAGCTAAAGCATCCACAAGCAGAGATTTACCAGCACCTGTTTCTCCTGTGATCACATTCAAGCCATCATGAAAATCCAAAGTTATCTCATCGATTATTGCAAAATCTTTAACTCTAAGTGCAAGAAGCATTTCTTATCTACCTCCAATGTAATTTCTTTTTTAATCTATTAATGAAATCCCATCCAGGAAGGAAAATAAGTTTTCCATAAAATTCTGCTTTAGTTATAACAACCTTTTGTTTATTTCCAATAAGATCTACCTTTTTACCATCAACCCAAACTTGCACTTGTATTGACCTTTTTGAAAGGCTGATTTGAATTTCTGAATTAATTGGAAAAACAACAGGTCTCGATATAAGAGAATGGGCACATATGGGTAAAAATTCAAAAGCTTCAAGATCAGGGAAAATTATAGGACCACCAGCAGATAAGGCATAAGCGGTAGAACCAGCAGAGGTAGCAATAATTACTCCATCTGCAGGTTGAGTATTCAATAAAGACCCATTTATTAATAGATTTAAGGATATCAATGGCGTATTTTCAGATTTTAAAAAGACAACCTCGTTAAAGGCATAAAAAATCTTCTCATCAATTTTTAATTTAATTACAGGATGTTGTTCTATGAAAAACTTCTTTTCATCTAAAGAATTTAAAAATTTACCTATATCTTTAAACTCAACAGTAGTTAAGAATCCCAGTCTACCTGTATTTATTCCTGCTATAGGAATACCCTTAGATGCCACCCTTTGCAAAGCATATAATACAGTACCATCCCCACCAATTGCTATTCCCAAATCCACATCATCATTATCTATTAAAATCTCATAATTCTTCTTTATTGCCCACTCTTTTATTATTTCTATTCCCTTCTTTGCATCTCTTTTTCGGGGATTGTAAAATATTCCTATTTTTTGGAAAGTAATTTCCAATTTGAAAAGGCCTCCCTTACTATTTCCTTTATCTTGTCTATAGATATCTCATCTTTTTCTTGTAAAACAAACAATGTCGGATATTCTATATTCCCTTTTCCTTCTTTGCTAAAGAAATATGTCATATTTTTTAAATAAAATCCAAGATCTTTTAAATTATTTTTAATATTTTCTATCACTTTTAAATGAACGTCAATATTTTTTACTATACCACCCTTACTAACATCCTTTGGAGATGCTTCAAATTGAGGTTTTATCAACGATATAACTATTCCTTCTTTTTTTAAAAAAGATTTTATAACAGGAAATATCTTCAATAAAGATATAAAGGATACATCTATAGTTATAATATCAACTTTATCTGGGATGTCGCCTTCTTTTAAATACCTTGCATTTATTCCTTCCATTACCACAACTCTTGAATCCTTTCTTAATTTTTCATGTAAAACTCCCTTTCCCACATCAATAGCGTAAACTTTTTTTACACCTTCTTGTAATAAACAGTCAGTAAATCCACCAGTACTTGCACCTATATCAATAGCTATAAACCCTGTAACATTTATCTTAAATTCATCTAAAGCCTTTTTTAGTTTAAATCCCCCTTTACTAACATAAGGAAGAGACTGTTGAATTTCAATAGAAACATCAGGTGAAAATTTTATATCAGGTTTATCTGCTAACTTGCCATCTACTTTAACCAATCCAGCAATAATAGCAGACTTAGCTTTTTCTCTACTTTCAAAAAATCCTTTTTTAACTAATAGAGTATCAAGCCTTTCTTTAGGAGTTTTTTCTTTCAACCTTCCACCCTTGTTTTATTAAGAACCCTTAATACTTCATTCACTACATGATATTCTTTTAAACCATATATTTCTTTTAAGATTTCTACATTTCCATGCTCTATGAACTTTTCTGGTAATGCTATAGGATGTAAGTTTACGTTAAAATGAAACTTGGAAACAAATTCAGAAATTGCCCCAAAGAGCCCTCCTGTTACAATGTTTTCCTCTAATGTAAAGACATATTTAAATTTAGAAAATATCTCTTCGAGTAATGGAATATCTAAAGGTTTTAAAAATCTTAAATTGACTACTTTAGCATATATTCCCTTCTCCTTCAAAATATTATAGGCTCCCAAAGCAGTATATACCATGGAACCTATAGCTAAGAAAAGGACATCCTCACCCTCTTCCAATATTTCAGCTTTACCTATCTCTATCTTATTAAAATTGGAAGAAAGTTTTACCCCATATCCTTTACCTTTGGGATATCTTATTGCAAAAGGACCAGGATAATTAATTGCTGTATATAATAAATCTCTAAGTTCAGCTTCATCTTTTGGGGAAGAAACAACTATATTGGGGATAAGCCTCAAATAAGATAGATCAAAAATTCCTTGATGGGTAGGTCCATCATCACTAACAAGGCCAGCCCTATCTAATACAAATACTACAGGAAGTTTCTGTAAACAAACATCATGAATAATTTGATCAAAGGATCTCTGAAGAAAAGTGGAATATATAGCAACTATAGGTTTTAATCCATTCATAGCAAGTCCTGCTGCAAAAGTTACAGCATGCTGTTCTGCTATTCCTACATCAAAAAATCTTTCTGGAAATCTCTCTGCAAAATAGGAAAGTCCAGTACCATCTGGCATTGCAGCTGTAATGGCTACAATCTTTTCATCCTTTTCTCCTAATTCCACTAATGTCTTACCAAAAACCTCTGTATAAGTAGGGACCTTTTTTTCACGTTCTTTCTTTGATCCCACACTATGGAATTTAGAAGGTATAGCTTCTGCATCTTTATGGCCAATTCCTTTTTTGGTTGTGATATGTATCAATACTGGACAAGACAGATTATCTTTTATACCCTTAAATACAGAGATTAAAAGGGGTATATCATGTCCATCAAAGGGGCCGAAATATTTAAAACCTAAATCTTCAAATATGGGATTTTCCAAGAGAAGACTCTTTAAACTTCTTTCCAATTTTAGATCTAAAGACAACAAGGTCTTTCCTAATGGTAAATTCTTTAAAAAATTCTGAGTTGTCTGCTTAAAAAATCTATAAAGAGGGTGTTTCCTTAATTTAGCTAAATAAACTGCTAAAGCTCCTACATTTGGTGAAATAGAATGTTCATTATCATTTAATATAACAATGAGATCTGTATTTAAGAATCCAATCTGGTTCAACGCCTCCCATGCCATTCCAGAAGTTAAAGCACCATCACCTATTACTGCTACAACTTTATATTTTTCACCTTTAATATCCCTTGCTTTAGCGAATCCTAAAGCAGCCGATAAAGATGTACCAGCATGTCCTACAGCAAAATGATCATACTCACTCTCCCAAGGAGCAATATATCCACTGATTCCGCCATATTGTCTTAATGTATGAAAATCTTTCGCTCTTCCAGTTACCAATTTATGAGTATATGCCTGATGTCCTACATCCCAAATTATCTTATCCTTAGGTGTATCAAAAACATAATGAAGAGCTAAAGTTAACTCAACAGTTCCTAAATTCGATGCCAAATGACCCCCATTATTCTCTACAGTATTAATAATTACTCCCCTAATTTCTTCAGCTAAATTTCTTAGCTCTTCCATAGAGAGAGATTTTAAATCGTTAGGAGAATTAATTCTCTCTAACCACATTTAAATATTCCTCTTTAATTTTTAAAACTTCATCCCAATTTCTAACTATATTCCTTAAAATTCCATTAACAAATCTACCAGCCTCTGGGCTGACATATTTTTTGGCTAACTCAACAGCCTCATTAACAGTAACACCTGGAGGAATATCTTCAAAGGCAAACATTTCAGCTATTGCCATTCTTAAAATGTTTCTCTCTAATCCTCCAATTCTATCTAATCTCCAATTCTTGCTAAATTTACTTATAATGGCATCTGCTATATTTTTAAAATAAAGAGTACTTTCATAGAGTTTGTGAGCAAAAGCTTGAGCTTGGGGTGAAAAATCATCAAAATTCACCTCAACATTTTGACCCAATTCTTGCTGGAATAAATACATCAAAACCTTTTCTCTACATCTTGTTCTTTCTTTACTCATTTTTACCTTCCTATCATAAATATCTCTTTAATCTTTTCTATAAAAAGGAACAACAGATTTTTGTCAATTATATTTCCGATAATATACCCTATAAGAAACATAATGATTAGAAATAAGGTTCTCCAAAAACCAATAGTAAGAATAAGGATACCTAACATCAAAAATATTAATGAAAAAATAAGTCTATATTTATAATTTTTTATCCTTTCAAGATTCATCTACTTACCCCTTTTCGAAGGAACCACATCATCAATTATTACATTTATTTTTTCTAAATTTAAAGGTAAAACACTTTCAAAATAAACTCTCAATCTTTGTTGCATATCATTAACAATTCTTGTTATATCTGCACTGGCAGGAATTTTTATCCTCAAGGTAATATATATTTTATCCTTTATAATTTCAATCTCAGGTCTTATATCTTGAATCTCAGAAAAATACCCAGCTATCTCTCTTATAGAACTCTTAATACCATTAATAGAAATCATTACATCACCTAAGCCTGTTCTATTTCCTATAACCACAGAAGTTTTCTCTCTATTTATAATTAGAGCAAAACTTGAAGAAAAAGCAAGAACAAAAAGAATTATAAGCAAGATAGCAGAAAACAAAAAACCAGGTCCTTTAGCCCAATTTATTATATTTAATGCTAATTCCCACTTAAAAAGTCCAAGAATTAAAACAAGATCAATAAGAGAGAAAATTAATAAAATTACAGAGTAAATAATAATTTCATATCTATTAAGTTTCATTTCTTCTCCTCCTTATCTTTTTTACCTATCAATACTCCTTTTATAATAACATTTACTTCCCTTACATTTAATCCTGTCATACTTTCTATTACTTCTTTAACATGGGATTGAACTTCTCTTGCCACTTCAGGGAAAAAAACATTTTGTTTCACATAAATAGGTATCAATATGTATACATCTTTTTCATATAAATCAATTTTTATACCCCTTCCAAGAGGTATGCCCGATACAAGTTTCATAAATGAAGAAGAAGGCTCTCCTACTTGAGCAACACCTTCCACTTCTTGAGCAGCAATACCCGCTATTACAGAGATAACCCCTTTTGATATATTTACTGTTCCATATGAAAGTTCTTCCTTCATAATTTATCACCACTTTTTATTTTATCAAAATTAATCCTCTACCAATACCCTTCTTGATAAAAAGTTAGTAGAATATTCTCCTTTTATAAATGAAGTATTATTTAGTACCTTTAAATGAAGAGGAATAGTGGTTTTAACTCCTCTCAAAACAAACTCCTCCAAAGCCCTTTTCATTCTTATTATAGCTTCATTTCTATCTTTTCCCCAAGTTATAACTTTTGCCAATAAAGAATCATAAAAAGGTACTATTTCATAACCTTCATAAAGATGAGTATCAATTCTTACAAAAGGTCCTCCTGGAGGTATATACTTTTCTAATTTTCCGGCAGATGGAGCAAAATTGTTATCAGGATCCTCAGCATTAATTCTACACTCTATAGCATGTCCCCTTAATGTTACTTCTTTAAAATCTAATCTTTCTCCAGCTGCAATAAGAATTTGCCATTTAACAAGATCAATTCCAGTTACCATTTCTGTAACAGTATGTTCTACTTGAATTCTTGTATTTACTTCCATAAAATAAAATCTTCCATCTTTATCCAAAAGAAATTCAAAAGTCCCAGGTCCCACATATCCAACCTTATATGCTCCCCGAATTGCAGCTCTACTCATAGCATCTCTTAATCTTTTATCAACTACTGGAGAAGGGGATTCCTCAATTAATTTTTGATATCTTCTTTGAATAGTACAATCCCTTTCCCCAAGAGAAACAATATTACCATAAGAATCTCCCATTATTTGTATCTCCACATGTCTTGGCTCTTCTATAAATTTTTCAATATATATTCCAGGATTTCCAAAATTTTTCTCGGCTTCTAATTTAGCAAGCCTGATATTTTTCACCAACTCTTCAGGACTATATGAAATCCTCATTCCTTTACCGCCACCACCAGCAGTAGCTTTAATAAGTACTGGAAAACCAATCTCCTTAGCAATTTTTACCGCTTGTTTTTCATCTTCAACAAGACCATCAGAACCAGGCAGTAAAGGAACACCTGCCTCTTTCATTATTTTTTTAGCCCTTGCTTTATCTCCTAAATTTTCAATAACTTCCTTTTTAGGACCTATAAAAACTATATCATGATCTTGGCAAATTTCGGCAAATCTCGATGATTCTGCCAAAAATCCATATCCAGGATGAATAGCATCAGCATTTGTTATTAAAGCAGCACTTATTATATTTGGAATATTTAGGTAGCTCTGTGAGGCAGGAGGCGGACCTATACAGATAGCCTCATCTGCCATATACACATGAAGAGATTCTTTATCTGCTTCAGAATATACCGCTACTGTTTTAATTCCTAATTCTTTACAAGCCCTTATAACTCTAACAGCAATTTCGCCTCTATTTGCAATAAGAACTTTCCTAAACATTGCTCTCTGTATCTATCAGAAAGAGTTTTTGTCCAAATTCAACTGCTTGTCCATTTTCAACTAATATTTTTTTCACTCTTCCTCTTACATGACTCTTTATCTCATTCATTAGTTTCATGGCTTCAATAATACACACTGTTTGTCCTGGCTCTACCAAATCACCTTCTTCAACAAATGGAGGGGCACCTGGAGCTGGGGAACGATAAAAAACACCAACTAAAGGAGCAGTAATATATACACCTTCATCAACATTCTCTTTTATGATTTGTGTTTTCTCAACTTTAGGCTCTACCTCGGTTGAGGGAGTAGAAACCACATTATCTCCTCTTCTTAAAACCAATTTGTTTTCTCCATTTTCTATTATTAATTCTGAAAGATTACTTTTATTAAATAGACATATTAGCTCTTTTAACTCTTCTAAAGACCACTCTTTCATAGCTATACTCCTTTTATTAAAACTTCTTATTAAAATCTATGCCCTCTCCACATATTTTGCATAACGAGTATCCACTACAACTTTATCCCCAATTTGTATAAATAAAGGTACCTGTATTACTAATCCTGTTTCTAATTTTGCAGGCTTCGATCCACCCGAAACTGTATCCCCTCTAAGACCTGGATCGGTTTCTATAACTTCTAAAACAACTGTGGTAGGAAGTTCTATACCGATAGGATTTCCCTCATAAAAAAGCACACTAACAATGGTGCCTTCTTTTAAGTACTTAATTGCATCTCCTAATTGCTCCTCAGTAAGCATATGCTGCTCATAGGTTTCATGATCAATAAAGTAATACTCATCTCCTTGTTTATAAAGAAACTCTGCTTCCCTTTTATTAATAAAAGCCTGAGGAACATATTCGTCCGATTTAAATGTTCTCCTCAATATATTTCCTGTTTTCAAGTTCTTTAATTTTACCCTAACTGTGGCTTGACCTTGAGCCATATGTACATGTTGGTATTCAAGTACTATATATATTTCTCCATCTAATTCTATAGTAAGACCAGGATAAAAATCATTTACAGAAATCATCTTTTCTTATTACCTCCCTTTCTTTATATTATTATAAGTTCGTTAGTAAAACTATTTAACACTGTTGCCTTTTCCTCTCCAACAACCACCATATCCTCAATCCTTACACCAAATCTTCCAGGGATATAAATACCAGGCTCAACAGTAACCACCATATTTTTCTTTAAAACCCAGTTTCCTTTTGGGGATAACCTTGGCAATTCGTGTATTTCAAGTCCTACACCATGTCCAAGGCCATGTCCAAAATAATTTCCATAACCATTATCTTGAATTATATCACGAGAAACTTTATCTACAAAACTACTTTCTATACCTTCTTTTATTACCTCTTCTGCCTTTTTCTGAGCTTCAAAAATAATATTATATACTAAAAGTTCTTCTTCATTTGGATTTCCTACATATACAGTCCTTGTAATATCCGAATGATAGCCTTCATAAACAGCACCAAAATCAAAAACAATAAACTCATTTCCATATATCTTTTTATTGCTGGCCTTACCATGAGGAAGCGCTGATCTTGGTCCTGAAGCCACAATTGTATCAAAAGCCACTTTCTCACTACCTTTTTTTGCCATCTGATACTCTAATTCTATTGCTAAATCTCTCTCAGATACACCTGGCTTTATAATTTCTAATATTTCTTCAAGGGCCTCCTCTGCAATCTTTAAGGCTTTTTTTATTTTCTCTATCTCATCATTATCCTTCACCATTCTCATCTCTTCTACCCAATTCTCCACTGGAACAAGCTCAACATTTTCTAAGCCTTCAAACAATCTTTTATACTTAAAATAATTGAATGAATATCCCTCAAAAGCTAATCTCTTAAAATCTTCTTTTTTTGAAAGATCCTTTAAGAAAGAAAATAAATTTATATCACCATTAATAAGAACAGGCTTCACTATATTAACCTCCTGGTGTACCTGTTCCCAATATCTGGAATCAACTAATATGTACCCCCCCTCCTTCAAAATCACAAGTTCAGCTGTTGAACCTGTAAATCCTGTAAGATATCTAATATTCACTATATTACTAACAACAATGCCATCTATTTCTTCCTTATTTAGTCTATTTTGTATTTCTTTAATTTTTGTTCTCATAAAATATTTATCCTCATTTTTATCTTATTCTATTGTCTTAGGAGTTATAAGGATAATAAGCTCCTTCTGAACATTTTGAGTCTTCCTTGCTTTGAAGAGTTCTCCAAGAATTGGAATATCTCCCAAAAGTGGTACCTTAGACATACTTTCTATTTCCTCTTGTCTTAATAAACCACCTAAGGCAAGAGTTTCCCCGTTCTTTAAGTTAACTATAGTCTGAGCTTCTCTTGTAGATATTATAGGAACATCTCCTTCTTTTCCAGCATAACCGCTTATTGTGCTAACCTGAGGTTTAATATTTGCAGTTATAGTACCATCAGGATTTATTGTTGGTGTGACTTCAAGAATTATACCTACATCTATATAGTTTATTGATCTATTACCTTGAGCATCATACGATACTAATGGAACTCTATCACCTATCATAATCCTTGTGGCTTTTCCACTTATGGTCGTCATACTTGGTTGTGCAAGTATTTTAGCTTTATTTTGAGACTCTAAAGCCTTTATAGTAGCAAGAACATTTTCAGGATTTATAATACTTAATTTTAGATCTTGCCAACCAACATTAGCTTCTATCTTAATACCTGTACTTATGTTTTGTGTGCCCCATGCAATACCAATATCTTTAACATTTTCCCTTGAAACTTCCACTATTTGTACATCCACTTTTACTTGAGGAGTCGGTTTATCAAGTCTTGCTATCATATTTTCTACTGCTGTAACTTGATCTACAGGACCCTGTACTAACAAAAATCCAGAGGTTTGATCATAATAGAAGGATACATCTTTAGCAAGACCTGAAACTACAGATTTCAATGTATCTAAGGATATATATTTTAGCTTATACTCTTTTGTAATAGTTTGTACTCCCTCTTTAGCTGTTACAACTGGTGGTACATAAGGTCTAACATATGTCACAACACCCATTTTTTCAAAGGTTATATTTCCTATTCTACTCAATATATCAATAGTATCTTGTAATTCTACCCTGTTTAGGTAGAGATCTACTTCTCCTGTTACCTTTGGATCTATCACAAAGTTAATGTCTGCTTTCTTCCCAAGCTCCCTTAATACTTCCCTTATATCTGCCTTCTTCAAATCACAACTTACATATATCTTACCATCTTTATCCTTCTCTACATTCAATAACTCCTTCGCTACTGCTACCTCTTCCCCTTTCCTCTCTACATCTATCCTACTTATTAGATCATCAAGCACCTTCAAGTCTTCTTCCTTCCCTTGGGCTATTAATAACCTCGTCTTGCTATCATAACTTAAACTTATATTCTTTACTAATGCCCCTCCTACCCTCTCTATGTCTGATAGGTCTATATATTTCAATACATATATCTTTGTCTTCGCTGTCTCTACTGGTACCGCTACCTTCTCCTCTTGCATCTTCACATAAGTCACTTTATCATCTCTCGTTATGCTTATCTTCGCTGCCTTCTGGAGTATATCCAATACCTCCGATAATTCTACCCTGTTTAAGTAGAGATCTACTTCTCCTGTTACCTTTGGATCTATCACAAAGTTAATGTCTGCTTTCTTCCCAAGCTCCCTTAATACTTCCCTTATATCTGCCTTCTTCAAATCACAACTTACATATATCTTACCATCTTTATCCTTCTCTACATTCAATAACTCCTTCGCTACTGCTACCTCTTCCCCTTTCCTCTCTACATCTATCCTACTTATTAGATCATCAAGCACCTTCAAGTCTTCTTCCTTCCCTTGGGCTATTAATAACCTCGTCTTACTATCATAACTTAAACTTATATTCTTTACTAATGCCCCTCCTACCCTCAAAATATCCTGCAGATCTATATATTTAAGAACATATAATTTAGTTATTATGGGCTGAACTACTGTAGGAGCTGTTTGTACTTCCTTTGGTTTAACATAATAGGTCTTTCCTACCTTTTCCATATCAAAATTGGCAAGCCTTTGCAAAATAGTAAGAACTTCGTCTAATGGTACTCTATTTACAAATAGATCTACACTACCTGAAACCTTTGGATCTATTACAAAATTAAATTCTGTTTTCTTTGCTATCTCTTGAAGTATATCTCTTATATCAGATTTTCTAAGATCTGCTGTAACATAATATATATCACCAATTTTATCTATCTTAACAAGTTCTTTTATCTCTAAAATAGGAGCTGAAGGGGTTTCACCCTTAGGTACACTTACTATTATAAATCCGCCTTCCCTTATCTCATATGTATATCCTAAACTTCTAATAATAAGATCTATAGCTCTATCTAAGGAAACTTTGTTTAAGGTAAGATATAAACCTCCAGAAACATCTTTTGAAAATATTATATTCCTACCCGTTTTTTGGGCTATTTCCTGAAGAATATCTTTAATATCTTCGCCCTTTGCATTAAGAGAAACAAGATATGTATCTTCGTACTTTTCAACCTGAACCTTTCCTACTCCCTTTGTCTCTGCAACTTTTTCAGATGGAATATCTAAAATTTTGATAGCATTCTCTATCTTTGGAAGTTCTGTTGGCGGAGCTGAAACTATTAGCCAATTTCTTGTATCATCAGAATCAAAAATTGCAGTTTTAGATGTCTTAGATAGAATTTCTTTTGCCTTTTGACTTTCAAAATACCTAAGTTGATATACCTTTGTAACTAAATCTCTACTTTCAATTTTTTGAAGCTTATCAAGATTTGCCACAATAATTACTTCACCTTGTTGAACATACCCAAGATCAGATGATGCAAGTAGAGCATAAAAAGCATCTCTAAATGGAATGTCTTTTAAATAAACACTTATTCTTCCTTGAACACCGATATCCGTTATAATATTAAGTCCAGCCAACTGCCCCATTGCTTTTAAAACATCTCTTATCTCAGCCCTATCAAAAGATACAGAAATCTTCTGCTGGAATTTATCTTTTACTTCTACAGGCTTAGGTTGTTCCAATTTTGTTTCTTCCTTTTGTTCTTCCTGTACTTCTTTAGTCTTTATCTCTGTTATCTTTGGAGTCTCTTCCTTTTCTGGCACTTCGATTGTCTTTTTACTTATAGCCTTTGTGGTTGTTGGAACAACCTTAGCTAAAACCTCTGATGTCCCTATATATATTTTATTATCAGATGATTTTGCAGATATGGCAGGAAAAGAAGTCTTCAAGTCAACAACTACTCTTGTAATAAACGGTTTAGTACTAAATTGAGAGGTCCTAACCGAAATAATCGGACTAGAATTTACAGATATAACCTTAGAACCAAGTTTATTTACTGTATTATTTAAATCAATTACATATCTTAAAGGATTTTTAAGGAGTAAGCTTTTAAAATCTGGAGCTTCCAAAGAAAACTCTAATACTATAAGGTTAGGTTTGTAATTTTTATCAATCTTTACATTCAAAAGAGTATTTTCTATTGAAGAGGCCTGTTTAATATATGAAGTGCCTTCTTGGGACGATACGCTAGAAGAACTCAATGCAATTTTTATAATTCCAGAAGCAGAAGTAACTAAATACTTAGGTAAAGATCCCACAAAATTTATTACAAGTAAAGTATTATTTTTATTTTGAGAGAGCTCTAAATTAGTCAAAAATCCTTTATTTATTTCAACATTTTTTGATACTGTTTTTATCTGAGTATCATAAAAAGTCACCATGATTTTTGAAGTGGATTGTTTAATATCATATTTTGGAACAGAAGTTGTTGAAAAATAAATATTTATGTTTATAGAACCACTACTACCATCCTCTACTTGAATTCCCACTAAACTTTTTAAAGCACTTTGAGCAAATATCCCCCCAATTAACAAAAGGCTTATAAGCAGAATCAAAGAAATTAATTTTCTTTTGTAAAACAAACTATTCACCTCCCAGTTTAATAGTGGTTGTTTCTTTACCTTTCCTTAAAATTACCGAGTTTTCTAAAATCTTTTCCAGATATATATCCCCCCTAAATAATTCTCCTTCTCTTAAGATATAACCCCTATCACCTTCTTCTATAATCGCATAACTTTTGTCCCTACTTCTTATTATCCCTGTAAGCTTAAAACTACCATACCAAGATTTAGTAACAGAAGAAGATTGTTGTACTACTGAAATTCTCGCAGTTGCTTGAGGTAAAGAGGATATCTTAGGTTGTGGTTTAGGATTTAAATCAATTACCGGTAAAAAAGGATTACTTCTTCCCAAAGCAACATTTGAATAAGTAAATACAACCCCTACTTGTTCAGTAAATGTTTTTAGGATTTCGGTAAAAGTATAAGTCTCTGTTATAGTTTTTGCCTTAGGAGTTGTTACAACAGGCTCCTCTTGGGGAGTTAACACATAATTAGTTACAATATAATATCCCCCGATTGCCCCTACAATAACAAGAATACTTATAAGTACTATTAATCTTTGTTTTGGATCATTAAAAATACCTTTAATATCCATATTTCCTCACCTATTTAATTATAAATGTGGACAGAATAAAGGAAAATTTTAGCTCTTTAGCAGTTGTATCTACAGGGTCAATTTTTAAATCCTTCAAGAGAATAATACGAGGTGCTGTCTTAAGCTTAGCTAAAAATAAGAGAAATCCACCATAACTACCTTGTAAGTCCACGCTATAATCTCTTTCCTCATAAAGAGGTTTTGGAGCCTCTTTTTTCTCTTCTTTTGTTGTAGGTTGAGGTTGTTCTTGTACTTGAATTGGCTTAAAACTATTTATAGAAAGCTTTGATTCTTTACATATAGACTCTACAAAAGCTAAAAGATGAGGGAGATCTTCCTTTGTAGGTAATTTCTGCTCTAATTCAGCAAATTTCTGCAAAGATTCTTTAAATTTCTCCCACTCTTCTAAGTTCTTTTTGTAACTCAACTGATACTTAAGAAGCGTCTGACGATTATTTTCAATACTTTCCATCAATGTGTTCTTCTCATTATCTAAAGACTTATACACAAGAAAGTAAAATCCAACAACAATAATAAATAAAAAAATACCTACAATTATCCATATATTTATCTTTGGTTTCATCATTCACCCCTCTTATACTGAGCTGCTATCCTAAAATTAATAGCAATAACTGGAGGTTGTCCAACCTTCTGAGCAAACCCCAAGGTAATTTTATCCAACAGATTGGTTTTTTCTAACTGATCTAAAAAAATTGCTATATCTTTATAGCTTACAGCAAATCCTTCAATATTTACATTGTCCGAAGAATCTAAACTAAAACTTTTAATCCAAAGATTTTTAGGAGTAATTCCATTTATAGTCTCAAAAAAATCAACCCAAGATATCTCTTTAGAAGAAATCTCATTTAATAAATTTATCTTTTCTTCATATTGTTTTTTTATATCCTGCAATTTTTGTAATTCTTTTATTCTTTCTTTAAGGTCATTTATTTGTGCTTCAAGAGAAGCATTTTCGTTTCTTAAGTTATTAACTTCAGATGAAAGATTAAAATAAAGAACAATTTCTCCAAATAAAAGTAATATACCAACCACTGTAATAAGAATACCCAAAAAGGGAATCCTTATTGCTTCTTTTTTCTTAGCTTCCTTTGGTAAAAGGTTAATCTTAAACATATTCCTTACACCCTTCCCCAGAAAAATAGTCCTATAGGTACTACCCAAGAAGTAAGATCTTCTAAGAATGATTTATCTTGCTTTTTGGCATTTATTATTATATCAGAACTAAGAGACAATGGGGCTACCTCAGATGGAACATTTAAAAGAGCTTCTAAAAGATCCACAAAATCCTTATTCTTAGCATTACTACCCATAACTATAGCTTGATCTATATGCTCTTCTGGAAACTGTAGAAAGAAAAAATTAATAGATTCTTGAATTTTTCTTACAAAGTCTTCCAAGATAAAAGACTTTGTAAGCTCATCTACTCCTTCTTCATGTGGATTCCATTCTTCCATGATAGTACTTCTAAAAAATACAGGTTGACTATCTTTTAATACAACAAATTCTGCGATATTATCATGAGTATATAAATACAAAGTATTCCCTTTAGGAAGCTCTTTTCTATTGAATACCACTGATCTTACAGCTGAAAAAATACTTATGTCTACTACCTCTAAATTCAGCCCTAAGGATTTTGCTATTTCCAAATATGGATTTATGATTTCTTTTGGTACTGCAACCAGCATTACTTTACATTCTTTACTTCCTTCCCTCTCTATAACATCAATAATCTCTAAATCATATACTATATCTTCTTCAGAAAATGGAATATATCTATCAAGCTCCCATTTTATAGCTTCTCTAAGTTCTTCTTCTGTCATATAAGGAAAATTAAAAAATCTTACTACTGCATTTAAAGATGGAATTGCTATATAAGTTTTTGGGTTTTTTACTTTCAACACTTTTAAATCCTTTTTAAGAGTTTCTATTATTTTGGAAATATCTAAGGGTTGCCCCCCTTGAAAAATATCAGATGAAAAAACATCAGAAATTGCATTTCTAATTACAATCTTCTTATCTTTTCTCCTTCCCCCATACACTAATCTTATAGGATTTCCAAATTCAATACCTAAAATAGGCTCTTCTGCAGAAAATAAATTAAAAATCCCCATCTTTCCCTTCCTTTCAACCTCTCCCTGAATTGGATTTTATTTTAATATAAAACACATAAAAAGACAACCCTCTTAAAATTCATTCCATGAAAGAATTTTTAATTTTGTCTTAGTAGCCTTTACCACATTTGTTATACCATGGGTTTGCATAATATTTTCAATATATTGTTTATTATGCCTTATAGTACTATTTCCACCAATACTTACAGCCTCACCAATACTTGTGCCTTCAATAATAGGATCACCAAATATAGAAAGGTCATTCGTAACAGAATCCACCTTTGCTGCATATAATATTCCCTTTATTTTATTTCCCGTTCCTGTAATTTTAATATTTCCCTTCACAATAACTATTCCCTGAAACTCTACATTTCCTGCCATCTTAGCGTCACCATCTATATATATAACTAAAGACCATGTTAACCAAGTCTTAGTTGCAGAATTATACCAATTAGGATTATTTTTTGCATAATTAACCAAATTACTTAAATCTACTGTACCTCCAGACCTATAAAGGCCTTGGGAAATTGCTACACTCTTAAGATAATCTTCATTTAAGGTTGGCATAGAAAGGGTCTTATCATTTGCAATCACATCTTTTCCTAATATAGGTGAGTTGGTTCCATTTATAAGAGGTGGATTACTTAAATCTACAGGACCATTAGAATATATGGCAGTATCAAAAGTCCCATCAGGCAATCTTTCCCCCTCAATAACTGCAGATTTTCCAGAGAAATTAACTGAAGTTCCAGCAAAAACTGCAAATTTAAATGGATCAAGGGTAATCTCAGTATTATTTCCATAGACTTCTATCTTTCTTACAACCCTATAACTATTTATAGATGGTATATAGCCTTCACTTCTTATCTTATATATGGGATAATCTATCAAAATTCCCCCTGAATTTAATTTTGAAAGGGTATAGGAAACAGTAATAGTATATTCACCATTAGATATGGAGCTTATATTATAGCTAAACTTAAATACATTTCCATTAGTATAAGTCATCGTATAGGATAACAGATTACCATCGTTTATTCTTCTTAAAGTAAGGGTCAAAAATGCTAAATCTGGATTAGAATTTATTATATAAAAAGCTTGTTGAAGCCCTGATTGAGCTAAATAAAAGGCTTGATTACTTTCAAGGGTCCTTCTTGTAATAATATTCTCTGAGGGTATAAGTTGAACAATAATCAACCCTAATATAAATATAAAGATAACAATACTCATTAATACTACTAATTGACCCTTTTCTTTATTATTAAAAAACATTTTTCTTCCCCCTATCTTAAGTAATAGGTACTTTTTATAGGAAGAAATATGGAAAAAGTCAAGGTATAATCTACAATATTATCCTTATTTCCGTCAAATTTAAGTTCCACTTGAATAATCTGAGCATTCTGTGGAGAGACGATATTTCCAGATTCATTATAATAAAAAAATATAGGAGGTATAACCTTAAAGTCACTTTCTGTTAAGGGATTATTGCCCACCCACAAACTTCCCTGTTTTACTTGTCTTCTAAGAATACCATTATTATCTACATAATATCTAATAGTAGATAATGTGGATGAAATAGGATTAGTACTAAAGTCATAATAAGTATAACTAAATATTAAATTACTACCATCTGAAGTACTATCAATAATAGACGCCTTTTTAACTTCCCTAATAAGCCTCTCTGCTACCAATCTTGCATTTCTTTGATATTGTACCTTTTTATTAATAAACTGATAACCTAAGGAGCCTGTAGTCAAAAAGCTTACTACAAGGGCAACTATAATGAGAGATATAGAAACACCTATTAAAAGTTCTATTAAAGTAAAACCCTTTTTCATAACTTAGCCCTAAAAAATTCTATTCTAAATTTTTTTGTTTCTTTACCTTCATTCCAGGAAGCTTCTAATCTTATAAATTTCCCCCATGTAAGAGTATCATCAACTGTACATGTAATAGTATATACCATGTTTTTATCCTTTACAATCTTAGGATAATAAGATGTTACATAACTATTTAAAGTAGTATAACTTTTTGCAAAAATTAATTCTGCTTCTTTTGAAAGAATATAGTTAGCTCTAACAAGGTTTTCTACTTTTGGAGCATTATAAAAAGTTATAAAATACATTTGTAGTATTCCTACAAGGACTATTAAAAGTACCACCCCAGCAATTAATGCTTCTAATACACTAAAACCACTATATTTACCACTCTTCTGGCTTTTTATCACTTATATATATCCTCCCCGTAGCAGGAGTCACCACTATATATTTTCTCATATTTTTATACCTTATTACAATAGTTCCTCCTGAAGAAGGGATCCCCAGCCTATTAAAATAAACATATTCATTTACTCCAAAAACTGAAGAAATAAGATCTATATTCTTATCCCTTAGATCAATTGTTTTTGTAATTTTATAAAAATTGCTTTTTTTATCATAACATTTTAAAACAATCTTGTCTATGGAAGGAAAGAAAAATAATATATTTGGAGTACCTTCATCACAAGAATATGCACTATCTCTAAGTTCTACAAGTTCTTTTAATATTTCTATAGCACAATTATTCAAATGGGCATTATCTAAGCTGGCAACAGTTATATGGTAAGACATATAGGATAAAATTCCTATTATAAGAATAGTTATTAAAAGTTCTATTAGCGTATATCCATTTAAATTTATCATTTAATAAATAAAGAAAGATAAAAACTTATTATAGACTCTCCCCAAAATAAAGATATAAATGATCCTAAGATTAGAAAAGGTCCAAAAGGTATAGCAGTTTTTAAGTTTTTATCTTTAAAAAGTAAAATAAAAATTGATATAATACCTCCTAAAATGTAACTCAAAAATAAAGCTAATAAGGATAGTTTTAATCCAAGAAAACTTCCTAATAAAAATCCCAACTTTATATCTCCCTGTCCCATACCTTCTTCTTTTAATATAAAAAGAGCACCCAAATATATTAAAAGTAGTACTCCTCCAAAAACGATGCTTCCTAAAATACTTTGATAAATTTTACCTTCTAATAAAGAGAGAAAAAGACCTAATCCTAAACCAGTAAAGGATAAAACATCAGGAATCAACATATGTTCAAGATCTATAAAAAAGATTGGCAAAAGAAGTGAGAAAAATATTAACATTTTTAAGCAGTAAAAAGACCATCCATATAGCCAAAAAGATAGAGCAAAAAATATGGCAGTAAGTATCTCAACTAAAGGATATCTTATAGAAATTTTTGCTCCACAGTATCTACATCTCCCTTTAAGAAATATATAACTGAAAATAGGAAAAAGATCCTTCGGAGCCAATTTATGATTACAAGAAGGACAATGAGAAGGTGGAAATAAAATAGATTCTTTTCGAGGAAGTCTATATATCAAAACATTTAAAAAACTACCAATAGCACTTCCCAGCAAGAAAAACCAGAAGGTAAAAAGAATCTTAAATGGCATTTATTTAACCTCCTATAAGGCATTTTTTGTATTTATCTCTTCTAAAAGCTTGTTAATAATAACATCAAGCTCAAAAACTCCTAAATCTTGATTGTGGGTTCTCACACTTACCTTTCTCTCTGCCTTTTCTTTATCCCCTACTATAAAGATATATGGTATTTTATTATTAATAGCCTTTCTAAGCTTATAATTAAGTTTAGCTTGATCTAAATCAACCTCTACTCTGAACTCCTTTTCTTTTAAAATTTTAGCAATCTCTAAGGCATAATCTTCATGTTTTTCTGATATAGGAAGAATAGCAATTTGAACAGGCGCAAGCCATAAAGGAAATCTTCCACCATATTGTTCTATAAGAATTCCTATAAATCTTTCATAGGAACCTAATATTGCTCTATGTATCATAACAGGTCTTTTCTTCGTTCCATCAGATGCATCATAGGTTAAATCAAATCTTTCTGGCAAATTAAAATCCACTTGAATTGTTGGACCTTGCCATCTTTTCCCAAGTATTCCCTTCAACTTTAAATCAATCTTAGGACCATAAAAAGCACCTTCACCTTCAGCAACCTGATAGCTGACCCCTACACTCTCCAAAGCATTTTTAAGTGCTGTTGTTGCTTTATCCCATATTTCATCGGATCCAATATATTTTTCTGGTCTTGTAGAAAGGGTGATTTCATATTCATTTAAGCCAAAACTTTTCAACATAAAAAATACAAAATCTAAAACTCCTTTAATCTCATCTTCCAGTTGTTCTTCTGTACAGAAAATATGTGCATCATCTTGGGTAAAACCTCTTGCTCTCTCAAGTCCATATAATACTCCAGATCTTTCATATCTATAAACAGTTCCCATTTCAAAAAATCTTAGAGGAAGATCCCTATAACTTCTTACAGTAGATCTATATATAAGCACATGTCCTGGACAATTCATAGGTTTTACAGCATAATCTTTCTCATCTACTTGTAAGAAAAACATATTCTCTCTATAATTGTCCCAATGACCTGATATCTTCCATAAATCAGCTTGCATTAGATGAGGAGTAATAACCGGTAAGTAACCTCTTTTTAAATGTTCTTTTCTTTCAAATTCTTCAATAATTAGTCTTAACAAGGCTCCCTTTGGTGGATAAAAAATTAAGCCAGGGCCAGCTTCTTCAAAAGTATTAAATATTCCAAGTTCTCTTCCTAATCTCCTATGATCTCTCTTTAATGCTTCCTCTCTTTCTTTTAAATAATCATTTAATTCTTTATCAGAAGGAAAAGATATGCCATAAATTCGCTGTAACATAGGATTTTTCTCATTTCCTTTCCAATAAGCCCCAGAAGTACTTAATAACTTTATGGCTTTAACTTTTCCTGTAGAGGGTAAATGTGGACCCCTACATAGATCCATAAAATTACCTTGCCTATAAAAGGATATTTTTTCTCCTTCTGGTATTTCCTCAAGAAGCTCTAACTTAAAATTCTCCCCTAATTCTTCTAATAATTTTCTTGCTTCATCCCTCGTTAGTTCTATTCTTTCTATGGGTATATCCTTTTTTATTATCTCCTTCATTTTTTCTTCTATTTTTTCTAAATCCTCTTGAGTAAAAGGAGTTTCTTTATAAAAATCGTAATAAAATCCATCTTCTATAGCAGGTCCAATTCCTAATTTAACATCTGGAAATAACTCCTTAACTGCTTGAGCTAAAATATGAGAAGAGGTATGCCAATAAATGCTCTTCCCATCAGCATCATTCCAATCCACAATTTCCACTATACTGCTTGAAGGGGGTGTTATTTTCAAGTCAGATAAAATACCATTAATTCTTGCCCCTAATGCTATATCTTCTAATCCTTCTTCCTTTAATGCAGACTGCAAACTGCCTTCTTTCTCCCAACTTTTATTTTTATATACCATTTTCCAACTCATAATATTCTGACCTCCTGTTTAAATTTTTTATCTTATTCTATAAATAAAAAAGCTCTCGTCCTATAAAAGGACGAGAGCCCCCGTGGTTCCACCTTAATGGATCTAAAAAAGATCCACTCTTGATCTTTAACGGAATCACCCGTCACCGCTTACTCTTCCATTAGTGGAATTTCAACGGGAAGCTCCGAGGTGGTTTTCATCTATTCCAGATATAGAAGACTTTCAGCTCTCTGTCTTCCTCTCTGTATATCTGAAATAGACTACTTTCCTCTTCTTAGCCTTTTCTTTTATGGTGGGCGCGGGTGGGATTGAACCACCGACCCCTACCGCGTCAAGATAGTGCTCTCCCACTGAGCTACGCGCCCTTTACAATGAAAAATTATACCTTTTCTTGTTCTTCGGTGTCAAGCTGTATAGATGATAAAAACTTTTGTAATATAATTATTGCTGACTGCTTATTTTTAATAATCTTTCTATCCTTTCTCTTAACATTAGCTTCTATTAAAACTTTCTCTACCTCCATAGTAGTAAATCTTTCATCTACTAAATAGGTTTTAATTTTAAATTTTTCTTCTATTTTCTTAGATAATTCTTTTATTTTTTCTGTTTTCTCATTCTCATGTCCACGTAAACTTATTGGATAACCAATCACTATTCCTTTAATATCATATTTTTGAAGAATATCTTTTAGATACTCAAAAAAGGATTTTTCATTTTTAAATTCTATAACATCCAATCCTTGAGCTATAACTCCTAATGGATCAGAAATAGCTAAACCTATATATTTTTCTCCCCAATCTATACCAAGATATCTACTCATTTGTTTTTAAAATAATTTTTCAAATATTCTTTAATTTTTGTAACATCTGCCCTAGGAATATTAAATTGTGCTAATGTATCTCTTCCTCCACCTCTTCCTTTAAACTCTTCTGTTATTATTTTTACTATATCTTTAGCAAGAATATTTCTCTCTACCAACTTAGGGCTTACCATAACTGTACCTGTAAAACGTTCATCAGTCTCCTTTAAAAGAACCATAATAAGATTTTCTTTTTTACTCTTTATATAATCTCCCAGTCTTTTTATAGCTTCATTATCCATGTCTACAACTTCACAAAGTATATTTATATCACTAATCGTCTCAATTTTATTTAGCAAATTAGAGGATTCTTTTTTAATTATTTCTTCCTCTAAACTTTCTATCTTTTTATCCTTTTCTTTTAATTCCGAAATTAATCTTTCAATTCTTATAGGTATTTCTTCTATATTATTTGCACCCAGTAAATCCATAGACCTTTTAAGAATACTTTCCTTCTCTTTCTGATATTTCCATGCTTTAATTCCACATACTGCAAATATCCTTCTTATACCACTTCCAATTCCTTCTTCTTTAAAAATGTAAAAACTTCCTATTTCCCCTGTATAATCTACATGAGTACCACCACAAAGCTCCATACTGACGTCATCAATTTTAATAACCCTTACATCCTTCTGATACTTTTCAGTAAATAAAGCTATTGCTCCCATTTTTCTTGCTTCATCTAAGGTGGTCCAAAATTTCTCAACCTTATAATTTGATAAAATATTTTCATTAATTTCTTTCTCAATAAGTCTCAATTCCTCATCTGTTATAGGAGAATGGTGAGTAAAATCAAATCTTAAAAATTCTGGAGAAACTAATGAACCAGATTGCATAATATGATTACCCAAAATCTTTCTAAGAGCAGAATGTAATAAATGAGTTGCAGTATGATGTCTCATAGTATGATATCTTCTCTCTTTATCTACTTCTGCCTTAACCTTCATACCTTCCTTAAAGATTCCTTTAACCACTTTTCCTTTATGAAGAATAAATTTATCTCCCAGTTTTTTTACATCAGAAACTATTATCTCCACATTTGCATTAAAAACCTTGCCAGTATCTGCAACTTGGCCTCCACTTTCAGGATAAAATGGAGTTTTATCTAATATAAAGTAAACTTCTTCCTCTTCTTTTATTTCTCTATTATGTTTATTTCCCAGGAAAAACAGAACATTACTTTCAGAAGAAAGAGTATCATATCCTACAAATTCAGTATTAGGAAGCTCTCTTAATTGATATACCTCATCATCAGATAATGATATAAATGTGCTTTCAAGCTTTTCTTGAGTGGATAATCTTGCTTTCTCTCTTTGTTTCTCCATTTCTTTATTAAATCCTTCAATATCAACTTTAAACCCTACCTCTTCTGCAATTTCCTGTGTCAATTCAATAGGAAAACCATAAGTATCATAAAGTTTAAAGGCAAATTCACCGTTTACAACTTTACTTGTAGACTTTCTAAAATAATCCTCTAAAAGATTAAGGCCTTGTTCTAAGGTTCTTATAAATTGCTCTTCTTCTTTAGTAAGTACTCTCATAATATAGTCAGATTTTTCTTTTAATTCAGGATAAGCATCCTTCATTACCTCTACAACAGTAGGCACAATTTTGTAAAGAAAAGGCTCTTTGATTCCTAATTTATAAGCTCTTCTTAATGCTCTTCTTATCAATCTTCTTAAAACATAGCCTCTGCTCTCATTAGTAGGAACCACACCGTCACTCATAAGAAAAGTAATAGCTCTAATATGATCTGAAATCATTCTTTCCGTAACCATATCAGAATCATTAATAATTTCTTTTAACCTTTGTATAATTGGTTGAAAAAGATCTGTTTCAAATACATTGCTAACATTCTCAACAACCGTTACTATTCTCTCAAGTCCCATTCCTGTATCTATATTTTTTTGAGGAAGAGGAGAAAGTTTTCCCTCTTCATCCATATAATAAGCCATAAACACTAAATTCCATATCTCCATAAAACGATCACATGGATCTCCTGGCTTGCAATTTTCTTCCTCTTTAGTTTTTGGACCAAAATCATAATATATTTCAGAACATGGACCACAGGGACCAGTAGGACCTGGAGGACCCCAGAAATTATCTTCTTTTCCTAATCTTACTATCCTTTCTTTTGGAATTCCCATTAATTTATTCCAAATTTCAAAAGCCTCATCATCTTCCTCATATACAGAAATCCAAATTCTTGATAAAGGAATCTCTAATTCTTTTGTCAAGAATTCATACGCAAAACCAATTGCTTCTTTTTTAAAATAATCTCCAAAAGAAAAATTACCAAGCATTTCTAAAAAAGTTAAGTGCCTTGGGGTAAGGCCAACCCTTTCTATATCTGTAGTTCGAAAGCACTTTTGAATTGTGGTAATACGCCTTTTGGGTGGTATACCTTGCCCTAAAAAATATGGTTTAAAAGGAACCATCCCAGCAGTGGTAAAAAGCAATGTAGGATCATCTGCAGGAACTAAGGATGCACTAGGTAAATGTAAATGGCCATTTCTAACAAAATATTGTGTAAATTTCTCTCTTATTTGTTGGCTTATTCTCATTTCTACAACCCCTCATGAAAAATTTTTAGAAATAATTATTAAAAGCCCCGCTGTGCCGTGGTGCCGAAGTCCTTGTGCCCCGTTCCACAATTTTGAGGCCTACCCTGCTTGGTTATGTAGCTCTTTAAGAGCCGCAATCCCAAGTCAGGAGATCAGCCTCCTGAAACAAGGTGTTGAGCCAGGACCACAGCATACACCACGCACACAGCAGGGCTTTCTATATTGAATATACCACAAAACCAAACATATTTCAATTACAACCCTACTTTTGTGGTAGAGTTACTTTCTGAAGTAAGACTGAAAGTCTAACTTTTGCCATAACCAAAATCTGCGGGTCAGCCTTATCACCCAAATCTTCAATAATTTTATAAGTTTTTATAGCATCAATGATATTGTTTTCTTCTTCATAAATAGTGGCTAAAATATACAAAGCATTAGAATTATTTTTATTCTTTTTAAGTACTTCCATGATATCTTTTTTGGCTTTATCAAATTTACCTAACTTTTTATACTCTAATGCTCTCTGTAAATAAAACCTTTCTTCCTCTCTACTTATAGAAAGTCCCTTTTTAAAACTTTCTTCGGCTTCATTTATTTTTCCTTCATCTTCCAGAATAATCCCTAATGCTATGTATAACTCATCTTTGTCTTTATATTTCTTAATCTTTTCTTTCAATAATTTTTCTGCCTCTTCATATTTTTTAGCCATCATAAATTTATAACTTTGATCAATAGTTTCTAAAACCTCTTCAGCAGGTGTCTTATAATTTAAAGCTATAAAAATAATTAGCCCAAGGACAATAATAGTAATAACACTTCCTAAAATAATTCTTTTTAATTTTCTTTTTCTTTTTTCTTCCACTATCTCAACTATATGCCACCACCAATATTCTTTAGGATAAAGATTAGATTTATCCTTTAATATATTACTTCTTTTAATTATCTTATATAAAGAATTTATATTCTTCTTTAATTCGCCATCTATTTCGCTCAGTCGAGAAAGTTCGGATTCAATTGGAACATCTAATTTTTTCAGCTCAATAACCAATTCCTCTACTTCTTGTCTTAATGTTAAAAATTTTTCAATATACGACTCACTTTCATTAAAATAAGGAACTATAAGTCGTCCAGAAATCTTTTTCAACTCTTCTATTTTTTCTCTTAATTTTTCTAAAGGGCTTTCCTTCATTATTTATCCCCTTTTATAGTTATTACAACTACAGCAACCGCATATTTATGGGTGTGAGAAATACTTACCTTTATATCTTTAACTCCTTTTTGAAGTGCAAATTCAAGAGCTTTATTTCTAAGATTAATCTCAGGTTTTCCATTTATTCCATAAAGAATCTCTACATCTTTCCAATTCCACCCAGAATATTTTCCACCAATAGCTTTTATAAAGGCCTCTTTGGCTGCAAAACGCGCAGCCAAAGAGGGGTATAAATCTTTTTTCCCACTTAATTGCTCCAACTCCCTTAAAGAATATATCCTTTCTTTAAATCTTTTGTATTTTTCACATACCTTCTTTATTCTCTCTATCTCAACAATGTCTAAACCAACATCAATAATAACGTTCTCCATATTATCTACTCTACTGTAACTGATTTTGCTAAATTTCTTGGCTGATCTATTTCCCTACCCAAATTATTAGCGGTATAATAGGCAAAAAGCTGTAAAACAACAGCAGCTAAATATGGGTAATAAAAAGGATCAATATTAGGTATAGGAATCAAATCATCTACTAAATTTAATAATTTTTCATCATTTTCATTACCTATAGCTATAATTGGAGCCTTACGTGCCTTTGCTTCTTCTAAATTATTTACCATTTTAGAATATGTCTCATCTTTATATACCAAACCAAAAACAGGAGTATCAGGATCTAAAAGTGCAATAGGACCATGCTTCATTTCTCCTGCAGGAACCGCTTCGGCATGTATATAAGATATCTCTTTAAGTTTTAAAGCACCCTCCAAAGCTAATGGATAATTTTTACCACGAGCAAGATATAGAAAATTCCTTTTTAAATAATATTTATCTGAAATATTTTTTACAAGATTCTTTATACTATCTAAATAGTTTTCTAAATAAGTAGGTAGAAGATTCCAGTTATCTAAATTAATATTTTCTTTTAAAAGTTTGGTTTTTATATAATCTTTTAATAGACCTAACCATATCAATTGAGCAATAAAAGTTTTTGTAGCTGCAACCCCAATCTCAACTCCAGCTTTAAGACCTATCACATAATCGCTTTCCCTTGCAATAGTACTCTGAGTGTTATTTACTAAAGACAAAACTTTAAAACCTTTCTCTTTCAAATTTCTAACTGCAGAAATAACATCTGCTGTCTCACCAGATTGACTTATAGCAATAAAAAGAGTGTTCGGAGGAACCTTTAACGACCTATAATAGATCTGTGAAGCGAGTTCTATATCTACAGAATAAGGAAGTTCTTGTTCCCATAAAAATTTTGCAAAATATCCTGCATGATACGAAGTACCACAAGCAATTATAAAAGTTTGTTGAATTTTATCCCATTCAATATTACTCTCTTTTAGCTCCTTAATTTCAAAAATATTGTCATACCTTTCTAAATTAGAAATAATTCTTCTTGCAACAGAAGGTTGCTCAAATATCTCTTTAATCATAAAATGAGGATAACCATCCTTTTCAGCCCTTATATTATCTTGAGGAATTTTTATCGGATTAATTGTTATTAATTTACTCTTACCATCAGTTACATGGAATATCTCAACTTTTTCGGGTGAAATCTTGGCAAATTCATTATCTTTCAAAAAATAAAAAGTATCTGTATATATTCCAAGAGCAGGAATATCTGAAGCTATAAAATTCTCCCCTTTTCCATACCCTATAATTAATGGACTTTGCTTTCTTATAGCAAAAAGCTCTCTTTTTCTTCTACGATCCATAACTAAAAAAGCAAAAGATCCCTCAAGTCTTCTGAAAATTTCTTCTATAGCCTCTTCTAAGCTAAGTTTTTCATCATTTAAAAGATACTCTAAAAGATGAACAGCAACTTCAGTATCTGTTTGACTTAAAAATTTATGACCCTTATTCTCTAAAAACTTTTTTACTTCTTTGTAGTTTTCAATTATCCCATTATGTACAAGAGCAATATTTTTTAAACAATCCACATGAGGATGTGCATTTTCATAAGTAATACCACCATGAGTAGCCCATCTTGTATGTCCTATACCAATATTTGAAACTATAGAAAAATCTAAAATATTTTTAAGATCTTGTACTTTTCCTACCACTTTTTTAATTTCTATCTCTCCATTTTTTATATAAGCAATACCAGCTGAATCATAACCTCTATACTCTAATTTTTCGAGACCTGATATTATATAAGGCAAAGAATTACTTCTTCCTGTATATCCAAATATACCACACATCTTTCTCCTCCTCCTTAAACTTTTTTTGGAGAAGGAGAATGCCCCTAATGCTACTCGGGGACCTTTTGTCCTGGTGGTCACCCACCAGTTTTGTGAGTCCCCTTAAGGCAGGTAGCTACTGCCTGGAGGCATCCGCCGAAAACCTCGATTAACCTCCACCTCGTCAACTTGCCTAAAAGGCAAGTCCTGGCGCTTAGATATTTAAATAATTTAAAATTTTCTCTCTAATATCTTTTAGAAAACATTCTAATTCCTTTTTAGGGACATCTCCTTCTAATGTAATTCTTAAAACTGGCTCCGTTCCAGATCTTCTTATAATAATTCTTATACTATTATCCTTTATCACCTCCTTAGCAATATCCATTATTCTTTTCTCATCATCTTCGGTAAGTTTTATTCCACTTATATTTATCTTATCATGTACTTGAGGCAAAAGTTTTATTTCTTCTAATATTCTTACAAAGTCATCTTTCATATGCTTAAAAATTTTTACTAAAAAGAGAGAAGTGAGTATACCATCTCCTGTAGGTAAATAATCAAAAAGAATTACATGGCCAGAAGTTTCTCCACCTAGATTTAAATTATGTTTTAGTATAGTCTCAAGTACATATCTGTCACCAACATTTGTCCTAATAAGCTTAATACCTTTTTTATCTAAATACATTTCAAGTCCATAATTGGTCATGATCGTACCTACTACCATGTTATTTTTTAATACTCCTTGCCTTTTAAAATATTCTGCAAGGATACCTATGGTTTTATCTCCATCAATAATTTGATCTTCAAAGAATCCTATAACCCTGTCTGCATCTCCATCATATGTAAATCCTATATCAGCCTTATTTTCTAAAAAGAGAGTTTTACCTATTTCTGGATATACCGCCCCACAATTTTTATTTATATTAAGTCCGTTATATATAGTATTATAAGCGTAGACTTCTGCACCTAATTCTCTATAAATTTCAGGTGCTACATGAGATGCAGATCCATTAGCACAATCTAACATAATTTTAATACCAGTAAAATCTTCGTTCACAACCTGTTTAAGATAATTTTTATATATTTCTTTCCCCTCATCAAATCGATATATTTTTCCTATTTCATATGGAGATGCTCTGTAATAATTATCAGTTCCTTTTATGTATTCTTCAATTTTCTCTTCTACTTCATCAGGCAACTTAAATCCATCATTAGCAAAAATCTTTATACCGTTATATTCCACTGGATTATGGGAAGCTGAAATCACAATACCCAATAAAATATCTGGACTGGTTTTTACTAAATAAGATACAGAAGATGTTGGCAATATTCCAGCATCTAATATATCTATACCGCCTGAAGTAAGTCCTGCAGACAAAGCACTTTTTATCATATCACATGATCTTCTCGTATCCTGAGCAATAATAACCTTCTTACCTTGAGAATTTTTAAAATAACCTACAAGAGCTCTAGCTAATTTATACGAAAGTTCAGGAGTTAAGTCCTCATTGACGATACCTCTAATGCCATCAGTACCAAAAAATTCTCTCACTTAATCTCACTCCTCTCCTTTTCCAAGATAACAATATCATATTTCTCATTTACCTCTTTACCTTGCCAAAAACCAACTACTTCAAAATTTTTTCTTACCTCACCAGTTACAATCAACTTTTCTCCTTCAGCAGGAATTCCAGTAGTACTTAATACCGTAATTTGATAGTTTTCAAAAGTAAGAGAATATGCAGAATATATACTTCCCCATATACCATAAGGGTTTACAGCGTCGCCTTTTAGAGTAATTTCTTTTCCTATATATTTTTCTATATTTCTCCATTTTTCTCTCCATGGAGAGTCTTTTAACCAATCATAATAACTATAACCTATAAAACATAAAAAAAGGAATAAAAATATTAAAAAATTCCTGATTCTTTTATTTTTAAGAAGGTTCATGACAAATTACCCCCTACATATATAGGAAGCTCATAACCACAATAAGGACATTTATTATTTTGTCGTAAAAGATTTTTTCGTATAAAATACCCTTCTCTTACAATTAACTCACTACCACAAGAAGGACAATATGTGGTACTACCCCTAACATCCCACACATTTCCAGTATATACATAATTCAATCTTTTTCTTCCTTCCTCATATGCAAAATTAATTATTTCAATGGGAGTAGGAGGCTCTATAAATTTATATGCTGGAAAATATCTAGTAAAATGTAAAGGAATATCTTTACTAATTTCTGCTACCCATTCAATTAATTTGATTATTTCTTCCTGTTTATCATTATAATTAGTTATAATTAAGTTTGTTAATTCAATATGAATTCCTTTTTCAAAAGCTAAGACTATAATTCTTTTTACTTTTTCTAAATCACCTTTACAAAGCTTTCGATAGAAATCAGGGTTAATTGACTTAATATCTATATTCATAGCATCTATGTATGGGGCAATTTCTAAAAAAGGATCTTCCTCAACAAATCCATTAGTTACTAAAACATTTTTTAAATTATATTCTTTCGCAAGTTTAGAAACATCATAAACATATTCATACCATATGAAAGGCTCATTATATGTATAAGCTATTCCTATGGATTTATTTTTCAAAGCGATATTAACAAGAGTTTCAGGATTAATCTCTTCTAAGTAAATTTCCTCTGGTAAAACTTGAGAAATACTCCAGTTTTGGCAAAAAAGGCATTTAAAATTGCAACCTGCTGTGCCTACAGAAAGAATTGAACTTCCTGGATAAAAATGATAAAGAGGCTTTTTTTCAATAGGATCTAAAGCAATAGAACTTACTTTTCCATATATGAGAGTTTCAAGAATGCCTTCTTTATTTTCTCTAACACCACAGAGTCCTCTTTTATTAGGATAAATTATACATCTATGAGGACATAAAAGACATTGAACTTTCTCTTGATCTAATTTTTGATAATATTGAGCCTCTCTCATTAATCATTCCTTAAATCTTTGAACAAAGAACCTATATATCTTAAAATCTTCATTAGGATATATCCCAGCCTTAGCAAGAGCAATACTAAGCTGTTCTTCTACTGTATCCACACCCTCTAAATCAGGAAGTAATACACCTCTTCTCCATCCTTTCTGAACTACAATCCCATATTTTTTGGGATCAAGTTCAGAAATATCTTTGACTTCCTCCAAAGGGGAAAGAATATCTACAGAAATTTCTATATCATCTAATTCATCTAAGGAAACAGGAGGAAATCGAGGATCTTCGGTAGCTGCACTTATAGCATTTCTTATAATCTCTTCAGCTATATTTGGAGTGGTAGGCAAAATAGTACCAATACATCCTCTAAGTTCTCCGTTAGGTCTCTTATGTAAAGATACAAATACACCCGCTCTTTTTCTCAGAAGCTCAGATGGTAACTCAGGAGGAGGAGAAATTACTCTCCCCTCCCTTAAATATGTCTCAATAGCTTTCCTTGCCAAAGAGACTATATAATAACCAATATCCATATAAATTCTTCCATATTAACGTTTTGAGTATTGAGGTGCCCTTCGTGCTCTCTTTAAACCATACTTCTTTCTTTCTTTCTCTCTTGGATCTCTCTTTAAAAGTCCTTCTTTCTTAAGAAGAGTTCTCCAATCAGCCTTTAAGGCAACAAGAGCCTTTGATATTCCATGAGCAAGAGCTTGAGCTTGAGCACTAACTCCTCCACCAATTGTTTGAGCTATAATATCTATTTGATCTTTCATACCAGTAAGTTCCAGAGGCTTTTGTACTACTTTATGGAAGAAAATTCTTCCTCCAAAATATTCTTCCATTGGTTTATCATTAACTATTATTTTGCCTTCTCCTGGAAAGCGAAGCCAAACCTTTGCTCTTGCTGTTTTTCTGCCACCTACCTCATGGATTACTTTTACTTCCTGATTTGCAAATTCCAACATTTATCCCTCCCGTTTTATATATTCAGTTCTTTTGGCTGTTGTGCTTGATGAGGATGCTCAGGTCCAGGATAAATCTTTAATTTTTTCAACATTTTTCTACCCAATGGACCCTTAGGTAACATTCCTTTTACAGCCAGATATATTAACATCTCTGGCTTTTTAGCTTTTAATTCCTTAGCAGGAATTAATCTATGTCCTCCTGGATATCCTGAATGGAAGAAATAGATTTTTTGATTTTCTTTATCTCCTGTGAGAACTACATCCTTAGCATTAATTACAATTACAAAATCACCTGTATCCACATGGGGTGTAAAAATAGGCTTATGCTTACCCCTTAATATTTTAGCTATCTCTGAGGCAAGCCTTCCAAGGACTTTTCCTTTAGCATCTACCACATACCATTCTCTCTTTACCTCTTCCTTTTTTGCCATAAAAGTTTTCATTTTTAAACATTCCTCCTTTCCCGTTGCATTTTAATATAAATTTATAAAACATGTCAATAATCTATTTTATATAAATATAAACCATTAGAAGGAGCAGGGGCAGAAAATTTATCTTTATATTCCTTTATTAAATAACTCTCAAAAACCTCTAAACTTTTTTTACCTAAGGATATCTCAACCATACTACCTACCAAAAATCTTACCATTTTTCTTAGAAAATATGGAGCACATATAAAATAAAAAAGATAGTCTTTTTTAAAATACCAGAATGATTCATAAATTTCAATAATAGTATTTTTTTCTGATTCTTTAACTGCAAAATTCACAAAATCATGCTTACCTTTAATAATAACTGCTGACTTCATTAGTAGATTCCTATCGAGGGGCTCTTTTAGCCACCAAGAAAAGTCATTTAAAAAAATATTTTTATCTGAATGATTATATATGAAATACATATACCACCTTCTTTTAGCAGAAAACCTTGCATGAAAACCATCATCTACTTTTCGCACACTTTTAACTACAATGTCTGCAGGAAGTAATTTATTCAAAACAGATTTTAATTTTTCTTCCTCCCATTCTCTTAGAGATTTAAAACTTATTACTTGCCTTAATGCATGGACACCAGCGTCAGTTCTTCCAGCCCCAACAACTTTTATTTCCTCATTAAACAAATAACTCAATATTCTCTCTATCTCCCCTTGAACCGTTCTTCTACCTTTTAATCTTTGAAAGCCATAAAAATCTTTTCCTGAATAAGATATCTCCAATTTCCAATTTGGCATATCAACTAAAAAAATATTAACAACAAGATTGGATATAAAATACCGATAGTTAAGAACACTAAATCCTTTATAGTCCACCGAGATACTCTATACCTTGTCCTACCTTTTGCTCCTCTATAGCAACGAGCTTCCATAGCTTCAGCTAGTTCATTTGCCCTTCTAAAGGCATTTATAAACAAAGGAATAATTATAGGAAGTAAACTTTTAGCTTGAGATATTAAATTACCCTTTCCAAATTCTGCTCCTCTTGCCTTTTGAGCTTTAATAATCTTATCTGTTTCTTCTAAAAGTGTAGGAACAAATCTTATTGCTATAGTCATCATCATGGAAAATTCATGTACAGGAAATTTAACAAAATTTAAAGGTTTTAATAAATCCTCAATAGCCTGAGCCAACTCTAATACCGAAGTCGTAAGAGTAAGCAAGGAGGTTATCAATACTAAGTATATAAGTCTTAAAGACATAAATAAAGCCATTTTTATACCATTGTCAGTAATATGGATAATTCCATATCTAAAATATACCCTTCCACCCTCCTCTCCAAAGAAAAAATGAATTATAAATGTGAATAATACCAAGAAATAAACTGGCTTTAGGCTTCTAACAAAATAATTTATTGGTAAAGAAGACAATAGAATTCCAAGTAAAATTAAGAAAAAGAAAAGTAAATAAGAATAAAAATTCAGTTTAAGTAAGAAAATAATAATTATTAACCAAAAAGATACAATAATCTTAGCTTTAGCACTAATTCCATGAAGTAAAGAATTCCCTGGAATGTATTGTCCTAATGGAAACGTCTTTAAGACTTCCATATTGAAATATGCTCCTTAAAAGCCACAATTCTCTCTACAATTTCATGTACAGTAAAGGCTCCTTCTAAAGGATATCCCTTATCTTCTAATACCTTTCTTAGTTTAAGAATTTCAGGAAGTTCTAACTCTGCCTCTTCTATCTTTTCATAATTTAAAAACAATTTTTCAATAGGACCATCAAAAATAATCTTCCCTTCTTTTAAAACTATTACTCTCTTAACGGTTCTTATAATCTCATCCAAATCATGAGAAACTAATATTAAGGTTTTATTTCTACTTTGTACCCACTTATTGATATAATTCATTATTTCAACTTTACCTTTAGGGTCTAAGTTTGCAGTAGGCTCATCCAATATAAGTACCTCTGGATTCATAGCAAGAATACTTGCAATAGCCAGTCTTCGTTTCTCTCCTCCAGATAGATTAAATGGAGATCTGTCTTTAATCTCTTCATATGACAATCCAACAGTAGTAAGAGCTTCTCTTACACAATTTTCTAACTCTTCATCTGGTATACCTACATTCCTTGGGCCAAATGCTACTTCTTCAAAAACTGTCTCAGCAAAAAACTGATATTCTGGATATTGAAAAACTATTCCAATAATTTTACAAAGTTCTTTAGAATTCCATTTTTTAATATCTCTATCCTTTATAAATATTTCTCCTTGGGTAGGATAAAGAAGACCTGAAATCAGCTGAATCAAAGTAGATTTACCAGATCCTGTTTTTCCTATTATTCCTATACTTTCTCCTTCCCCTATATCTAAAGAAATATCTTTTATTGCTTCTCGTTCTAAGGGAGTCTTTTCCATATATATATATTGGACATTTTTAAGACTTATCAAAGCCATGTAGAAAGTTCCTCAATGGTAAGAATGGGATGAGGTATTTTAAAACCTCTTTCGACTAAACATTTAGAAAGCTTTGTAACTAATGGTACAGAAAGTCCCCATTCTTCTAATTTTTCATCCTTCATAAATATCTCTTTTGGGGAACCCTCTAAAACTATTTCTCCTTTATTAAAAACTGCTATTCTATCCGCCCATACAACCTCTTCCATATGATGAGTAATAAGTATAATAGAGGTTTTTTCTTCTTCATATAATTTTTTGATTACTCCCATTATCTCCTTTCTACCTTTTGGATCCAACATAGTTGTAGGTTCGTCTAAAACTATATATTTAGGTAACATAGCCAATATTCCAGCTATTGCTATTCTTTGTTTTTGCCCTCCAGAAAGTAGATGAGGAGGATATTTTCTATATTCTTCCATCCCAACAGATTTTAGAGCAAAATCAATTCTTTCTTCAATCTCTTCGGGAGGCAAACCAAGATTTTCGCAACCAAAAGCTACATCCTCCTCAACAGTCATTCCTATTATTTGATTATCAGGGTTTTGAAAAACTAATCCTACCTTTTTTCTTATTTCCCACAAATTTTCAAAATCCTTAGAATTTAAACCATCAACTATCACATCACCATGAGTAGGAATAAGAAGACCATTCAAAAGTCTTGCAAAAGTTGATTTACCTGAACCATTAGCCCCAATTATAGCTAAAAAAGAAGGAGAAGGTATCTCTATATTCACATCTTTTAGAGCTACCTTCTCCTGAGTTGTACCTTCATGATATACGTAAGAAACATTTCTCAATTGAATCATTATACAAGTTCAATTACTGCCTCTTCTGCCGCATCCCCTCTTCTAAAACCAGCTTTTAAAACTCTTGTATATCCACCATTTCTATCTTTATATTTTGGGGCTATCTCTACAAAAACTTTCCTCACAAGTTCTCTATCTTGTAGCCATGCATAAACTAACCTTCTATGATGAACAGAATCATCTTTTGCTATATTAAGAAGTTTCTCAGCTAATCTACTTACTTCTTTTGCTCTTGGCAAAGTTGTAACTATCTTTCCATTTTTAAATAAAGAAATCAAAAGGGCTTTAAAGAGGGCCTTTCTTTGAGGTGTTGGCTTACTTAATTTTCTGTATGCCTTTCGATGTCTCATTCTAAGTCCTCTCCTTTCTCTAGATCAGGATTTTCACTATCCCTTAAACTTAAGCCTCTTTCTCTAAGTTTCTCCTCCAATTCTTGGAGAGACTTTAAGCCAAAGTTTTTAATTTTCATAAGATCTTCTCTTGTTTTTGTAAGTAAATCCTCAATAGTATGTATACCTGCATGTCTTAAGGAATTATAAGCGCGAGTTGAAAGACCTAAATCCTCAAGAGTTAATCCTTTCTTACTCTCTTCTTCCAAAGTTGTAATTTCTTCGGTTACTTCTTCATAAGAAATTTGGAAGTCTTTCTCTGCTAAAAGTTTAAAGTATTCCATAAGAATTCTCGATGCTTCTCTAAAAGCTTCTTCTGGTGTTATAGATCCATTGGTCCATATATCTAAAACAAGCCTATCCAAATCTGTCCTTCTCCCTACCCTTGTCTTTTCTACCTCATAACCAACTTTCTTTATAGGAGAAAAAATAGAATCTAAAACTAAAACTCCAATAGGTTGATTAGGCTCTTTATTTTCTTCAGCAGTAACATAACCTTTTCCTTTTTTAACTTCTACTTCCATTCTAAATGGTACTTCATCCACTAAGGTTGCAATTTGCAGATCTGGATTTATTATTTTAACATTAGCAGGCACTACAAAATCTCCTGCCTTTACCACTCTTGGACCCATAACATCCAGATGAAGTATATGAGAATTGCTATCCTCTATCTTTACTACCATCTTTTTCAAATTCATTAATACTTCAAGAATCTCTTCTTTAAGCCCTGGAAGTACTTCTAACTCATGCTTTACTCCTTCAATTTTTACAGAAACTACTGCTGCACCCTCTATAGATGATAAAAGTATTCTTCTCAAAGCGTTACCAATAGTCCAACCATATCCTCTTTCTAATGGCTCTACTATAAAACGACCATAATCATCAGTTTTCTTTTCAATAATAACTCTTACATTCTCATCTATTAGCAAATTATCTACCTCCCTTTTCCTGCCACAAAAAACTATCTGGAGTAGAACTCTACTATAAGTTGTTCTTGTACTGGTGTATCTATCTCATTTCTGGCAGGAAGTCTCAATACTCTACCTTTAAAGTTCTCCCTATCTAATTCTAACCAGGCAGGAACAGATCTACCACCCAATACAGAGACAGCTTCTTGAACTGGAAGTAAATCTTTATCTAAAAGCTCTATTACATCTCCTGGTTTTACATTAAAAGATGGTATATTTACTCTTCTTCCATTAACAGCAATCTTTCCATGAGAAACAATTTGTCTTGCCTGATCACGAGAAAGAGCCCATCCAAGCCTGTAAACCACATTATCAAGTCTTGTTTCTAATAATTGCAAGAGACGTTCACCTGTAACTCCTCTTCCCTTAGAAGCCTTTTCAAAATATCTTCTAAATTGCCTCTCTAATACACCATATATCCTTTTAGCTCTTTGTTTTTCTCTTAATCTCAATCCATATTCTGTTAGTTTTCTCTGAGCTCTGCCATGCTGTCCTGGAGCAAAAGGTCTCCTGTCAAAGGGACATTTCTCAGAAAAACATTTTGTACCCTTCAAAAATAATTTCATTCCTTCTCTTCTACACAAACGACAATCTGGTCCTGTATATCTTGCCATTTTCTCTCCTCCCTTAAATTTTACACTCTTCTTCTACGGGGTGGACGACACCCGTTATGAGGTATTGGTGTAACATCCTTTATAAGTGAGATTTCAAGCCCTGCAGCCTGCAATGCTCTTATAGCGGTCTCTCGCCCAGGCCCTGGACCTTTAACTAACACATCTACTTTTTTCATTCCATATTCTGAAATAGCCTTCTTAGCTGCCATCTCAGCAGCAAGTTGAGCAGCGAAAGGAGTACCCTTCTTTGTACCTTTAAAACCAGCTGTACCACCACTTCCCCAAGTAAGAACATTTCCATCAGGATCTGTGATGGTAACTATTGTATTATTAAATGTTGAGTTTATATGCGCAACTCCTACAGGAACAATTCTCTTCTCTTTACGAGGACCTCTTGTTCTCTTCTTTTTAGCCATTTATTTAGTTTCCCTCCTGTTTATACAAATTTTATCAGTTTTATTTAAAAGCTAAAAATTATTTTTCCTTTCTCTTAGCGCCTACAGTCTTTCTTGGACCCTTTCTTGTACGTGCATTACAACGAGTTCTTTGTCCTCTTACAGGTAATCCTCTCTTGTGTCTAATACCACGATAACATCCTATTTCTATTAAACGCCTTATATTAGAGGCTACCTCTTGTCTTAAATCACCTTCTACTTTATAATTATTTTCAATCTCTTCCCTTAATTTGCTTATTTCTTCTTCAGTTAAATCCTTTACTCTTTTATTGGGATCAACACCAGTAGCTTGTAAAATCTTTTTGCTTGTGGTTCTTCCTATTCCATATATATATGTTAGAGCAATCTCTATTTTTTTATTGTTTGGTAAATCTACTCCTGCAATACGTGCCATTTTAAATAAAACACCTCCTATCCTTGCTTCTGTTTATGTCTTGGATTTTCACAGATAACAAAAACTCTTCCGCCTCTTCTTACAATCTTACATTTTTCACATATTTTCTTCACTGAAGCTCTAACCTTCATCCTTGTTACCCTCCTTATTTACGAATCTATATGTTATTCTTCCTTTAGTAAGATCATATATTGAAAGTTCTACTTTTACCCGATCACCCGGCATTACTCTTATAAAATTCATCCTCATTTTTCCAGATATATAAGCCATAATTTCAAGACCATTATCTAATTGTACCTTAAATGTAGCATTTGGCAATGCCTCTTTTACAGTTCCTTCAACTACAATAACTTCTCTATCCTTTTTTGTCATAGGCCCTCCCTAATCTATAGTCAATACCTGAGGACCATTTTCAGTAATTGCTACTGTATGTTCAAAATGAGCAGAAAGCCCACCATCTACTGTAACAGCAGTCCAACCATTATTCAAAATTTTGACCTCATAACTTCCTGTAACAACCATTGGTTCTATAGCAATAACTAATCCTTCTTGTAATACAGGTCCCATACCTGGAGGTCCATAATTAAGAACATTTGGTGGCTCGTGTAATTTTCTTCCAATACCATGTCCAACAAAATCTCGTATAACATTAAATCCATTCTTTTCAACATATTCTTGAATTGCCCATGATATATCTGAAAGTCTTGCACCAACTTTAGCTTTATCTATTCCACGCCAAAGAGCCTCTTCGGTAACTCTTATAAGCTTTAGAGCTAAAGGAGAAACATCTCCTATAGCATATGTTTTTGCTGCATCTAAAAAGAATCCTTTATATTCTATACCAATATCTACACTTACAATATCTCCATCTTTTATTATTTTTTTTGTACTAGGGATTCCATGTACTATCTCTTCATTTATTGAAACACATATTACCTCAGGATAACCCCTGTAACCTTTAAAAGCTGGTTTTACATTATATTTACTCATAAATTCTTCTGCTTCTCTTGCCAAATCATAAGTCGTCATTCCACTTTTTAAGACCTTTTCTATTTCATTAAAAATTTTTGATAGTATTCTTCCTCCCTCTCTCATAATTGCTATTTCATCTTTAGCTTTTAACTCAATTGCCATCTTTTACCACCTTTAATATCTCCTGTAAAACTTCTTCTCTATCTTTTTCAGCACTTATTGTATACATTACACCTCTATTTTTATAATAATCAATGAGAGGTTGGGTCTCTCTATAATAAGTTTCTAATCTTTTCTTTATAACATCGGGATAGTCATCACTTCTTTGATATAATTCTCCCCCACAAATATCACATATTCCTTCCTTTTTGGGGGGCATAGAAATTAAATTATATATTGCCCCACAATTTTTACAAACCCTTCTTGATGAAAGTCTTTTTATTACTAAATCATCACTTGCATCCAAATATATAACCTTCAAATCTGCATTCTTTTCTTTTAAATATTTATCTAATAATTCTGCCTGCAAAATAGTCCTGGGAAAACCATCTAATATAAAACCATTTTTACAATCTTCAGCATTTAAACGATCTTTTACTACTTCCCAAACAAGCTCATCAGGTACCAATTTACCAGAATCAAGAAATTCCTTAACTTTCATTCCAAGTTCAGTTTGATTCTTAATAGCATCCCTAAATATATCCCCTGTAGAAATATGGGGGATATTTAAGATAGAACTAATTTCTTTTGCATGTGTACCTTTTCCAGCACCTGGAGGCCCTAAAAATATAATTGCTTTCATCATTTCAAAAACCCCTCATAACTTTTCATTATCATTTGAGCTTCAAGAGTCTTTATAGTCTCTAATATCACACCAACCATAATTAATATACTTGTTCCACCAAGTTGAAATTCTGTAACACCAGTAATTCTTTCAATAAAAGTAGGTAATAAAGCAATCAATCCTAAGAATACACCACCAAAAAAGTTTAATCTATTTAAAGTTTTAGATAAATACTCTTCTGTAGGTTTTCCTGGTCTTACCCCTGGAATAAATCCTCCATACTTCTTAAAATTCTCCGCTAAATCTGCTGGATCAAAAACTATGGATGAGTAAAAGTAAGTAAATCCAAGAACAAGTAAAAAATAAATAATAGGATAGAAAATTGAACTTGGAGAAAAAATATTCAAAATACTTTTCAGCCAACCAATTTTTACAAATGGAATAAAACTTTGTGGGACCATAAGAATTGTAATTGCAAAAATTATTGGTATCACACCAGCTTGATTCAATTTTAAAGGAAGATAAGTGCTTTGTCCTCCATAAACCCTTCTACCTACAATTCTACGAGAATATTGTACAGGAATTCTTCTCTCTGCGCTCTCTTCCCAAACCACACCTATAATAATCAATATCAAAAGAGCAAAAAAGGCAATTACATTTAAGATTCCAATTTCACCCCTGCTTAGCAAAGCAAAAGTTCTTGCTAAATCAGTTGGAAACCTTGCAACTATTGATGTTAATATGAGCAAGGACACACCATTTCCTATTCCATATTGAGAAATCTGCTCACCAAGCCACATTATAAAAGTACTTCCAGCTGTTAATGTAATTACGCTACTTATTACATATAATGGAGTAAGACTTGGAATCACTTTATAATTATGCATAAAAATAGTTAATCCCAAAGCTTCGATAGCTGCTAATAAAACTGAAAGATTCCTTGCATACCTTGTAAGCTTTTTCCTTCCATCTTCTTCCTTCTTCAACTCGGCCAATGATGGAAATACAGCAGTTAAAAGCTCCATCATAATGGAAGCATTAATAAAAGGTATAATACCCATAGAAAATATAGAAAATCTTGATAGTGCTCCTCCTGTAAATAAATCTAAAAATCCTAAAGCTCCTTGGCTTTTAAAAAGATTTGACAGAGCAACTCTATCTACCCCAGGTACAGGTATATGAGCGCCTAATCTATATACAGCAAAAATAAAAAGAGTAAAAAGAATCTTTTTCCTTAAATCCGGTATTCTAAAAGCTCTAACTAAAGTATCAAACACTATTCAATCACCTCAGCTTTTCCGCCCACACTTTCTATCTTCTGTCGGGCTTTTTCGCTAAAGGCATGAGCTTTTACAATAAGAGGTTTAGTTAATTCACCATCACCAAGAATTTTTATACCATATCCAATTTCCTTTATAACTTTTTTCTCCAAAAGTATATTTGGATCAACCACATCATTTGCATTAAACTTTTCTTCTAAAACTGAAAGATTCACAACAGTAAATTTTCTACGGGGAGGATTTGGAATACCATCCATTTTTGGTAATCTTCTAGTTAATGGAGTTTGACCACCCTCAAAACCAGGACGTACTCCATCTCCTGTCCTTGCGTTCTGACCACTCATACCTCTACCTGCATATTTACCAGAGGCAGCATATCCACATCCCCATCTTTTAGGTCTTTTTCGAGATCCTAATTTAGGCTTTAATTCAAATAATTTCAATTTTCTCCCTCCCTATTTTGGGTATTCTCTTCCTTAGGTTTTACATCTATTATCTCTCTTATCTTTTTATCTCTCATTTCAGCCACTTCAGGAATAGATCTCAGTTTTTTAAGAGCCTCAAACGTAGCTTGAGCAAGGTTTATGGCTGTAGTAGAACCCAAAGCCTTAGCTAAAACATTTTTTATACCTGCAAGCTCTAAAACAGCTCTTGCAGCTCCACCAGCTATAACACCTGTACCAGGAGCAGCAGGCTTTAAAAGGATCTTAGATGCTCCTAATTTTCCATACACTTCATGAGGAATTGTACCTTTGCTTATTGATATTTTCACTGCGTTCTTCTTAGCTTTTCTTACAGCTTTTCTAATAGCATCTGGAACTTCAGCAGCTTTTGCTATACCTACTCCAACAGTACCCTGCTCATCACCCACTACAACTAAAGCTCTAAAACGCAAATTTTTACCACCAGCAACTACTTTAGCTACTCTTCTTATCTCTATAACTCTTTCTTTAAAGACAGGTTCTAACTCTTTCAAAGAAGTTCCCTCCTTTTTTAAAATTCAAGGCCAGCTGCCCTTGCACTATCAGCAAGAGCTTTGACTTTACCATGATACAAAAATCCACCTCTATCAAAAACTACTTTTTTAATTCCTTTTTCTAAAGCTCTTTTTGCTATCACTTCACCTACTAACTTTGCAGCTTCCATATTCTTAGTAGATTTTAGCTGTGATCTTAATTCTTTTTCTAAGGAAGAAGCAGATACTAAGGTATGACCTTTCGTATCATCAATTATTTGAGCATATATATATCTCAAGCTTTTAAAAACAGCTAATCTTGGTCTTTCAGGAGTTCCATATATCTTCTTTCTTATTCTCAAATGCCTTACTTTTCTAAGTTCCTTTCTTGATCTTTTTATAATCATAATGTCAAACCTCCTACTTCTTACCAGCCTTACCAGCTTTTTGTCTAATCTTTTCGCCTTCGTATCTTACACCTTTTCCTTTATATGGGTCTGCAGGCCTAATCCTTCTAATTATAGCTGAAAACTGTCCTACCAATTCTTTATCAATACCCTTAACACTTATTTTAGTATTATCCTGTACTGTTACCGTAAGCCCTGTAGGAATATCAAGCTCTACGGGATGAGAAAAGCCCAACTCTAATATAAGTTTATTACCTTGTACCCTTGCTCTATATCCTGTTCCTTGCAATTCTAATCTTTTCTCAAATCCTTGTGTTACTCCTAATACCATATTATTTATTAAAGCTCTTGTTAAACCATGTAAAGCTTTAGTAAATTTTTCGTCATTAGCTCTCTCTACTAATATTTGCCCATCTACTTTCTTTACAGATACAAGAGGATGAAAAGTCCTTTCCAGCTCTCCTAAAGGACCTTTTACCTTTACAAAATTTCCATCACTTATTTCTACTTGTACATTTTGTGGTATTGGTATAGGTTTTCTTCCTATTCGTGACATATTTTATTCCTCCTTTTCTACCATACCATACAAATAAGCTCTCCACCGACCCCTAAAAGTCTTGCTTCTTTGTCTGTCATAATTCCTTTAGAGGTAGATAAAATAGCAATTCCTAAACCCCCAAGAACTCTTGGAATTTCTTCTCTTTTAACATAATATCTCCTACCAGGCTTGCTTACTCTTTTCAATTCTTGAATTACAGGAGTTTTTCCCTTATATTTTAGATAAATCCTAATATATTTTTGAGGAATCTCTCCTATTATCTCATATTTTGCTATATATCCTTCCTTAAGCAAAATTTCTGCAAGCTTTTCCTTAATTTTTGAATAAGGAATATCAACATTAGGATGTCGCCTCATATTAGCATTTTTAATTCTAACTAACATATCAGCAATAGGATCTGTTACGTTCATAGCAACCCTCCTTACCAACTTGCTTTCCTAACACCTGGTAATTCGCCTTTTAAAGCCAATTCCCTAAAACATAAACGGCAAAGACCAAATTTTCTTATATATCCTCTTGGTCTTCCACATATTCTACACCTATTATATTCTCTTACCTTATATTTCTTAGGTTTAAGCCATTTTACAATTTGTGATTTCTTAGCCACAATTTCCTCCCTCGCTTTTCAAATTATTTTTTAAATGGCATTCCAAGAAGAGAAAGAAGCTCTTTAGCTTCTTCATCTGTTTCAGCTGTTGTCACAATAGTAATATCCATCCCTCTTATTCTATCTATCTTGTCATATTCAATTTCAGGAAAAACTAATTGTTCTTTAAGACCTAAAGAGTAATTACCTCTACCATCAAAAGAATTAGGTGAAACACCTGAAAAATCTCTTACTCTTGGTAAAGCAAGATTTATCAATTTGTATAAAAAAGCATACATTCTTTCTCCTCTTAAAGTTACTTTTAATCCTATAGGTACACCTTTTCTTAAGTGAAAGTTTGCAATAGATTTACGAGCTTTTCTTACTATAGGTTTTTGCCCTGTAATAATACTGAGGTCACGGGCTGCAGCCTCAATTGCTCCTGGATTTTGTACCGCTTCACTTACTCCAATATTTACTACAATCTTTTCAATTTTAGGTACAGCCATTGGATTCTTATATCCAAACTTCTTCATCATTGCAGGAATTACTTCTTGAATATATTTTTGTTTTAAAACTTCCATTATTACATTCCTCCCTTATTAAACACGATCAATAATCTCTTTACATTTAGAGCAAACTCTTACTTTTTTTCCGTCTTCTAAAAATGTATGCTTTATCCTCGTAGGTTGGTTACAGCGAGGACATATAAGCATCACTTTACACCTATATAATGGTGCTGGTTTCTCAACTATTCCACCCTGTCTCATTTTAGCTGAAGGACGTACATGCCTTTTTACAATATTAACTCCTTCTACAACTACCTTCTCTTCAGCAGGAAGAACAGAAATAACCTTTCCTCTTTTTCCTTTATCTTTTCCTGATATTACAAGAACTAAATCACCCTTTTTAATATCCATTTCTCTTCACCTCTATATGACTTCTGTTGCCAAAGAGATAATTTTCATAAAATTCTTTTCTCTTAATTCTCTAGCTACAGGTCCAAACACTCTTGTTCCTCTTGGATTACCATCCTTATCAACTATTACTGCTGCATTATCATCAAATCTTACATAAGATCCATCTTTTCTTCTTATAGTTCTTCTTGTCCTAATAACTACAGCATATACTACATCACCCTTCTTAATATTAGCTCTTGGAACAGCATCCTTAACACTAGCTACTATAATATCTCCAACCTGTGCCACTCTCTTTTTTCCTAAGATTCTGAAGCACATTATCTCTTTAGCGCCACTATTATCTGCTACTACCAATCTAGTTTGAGGCATTATCATTTAAATCACCTTCCCTTATACTGTTATTAGTAATATTTTCTTCTATGTTTTCCTCAGATAAGGTAGGTATTAACTCTGCTTTTTTCAATATTTTTACTAATTTCCATCTTTTTTCTTTTGATAATGGTCTTGTTTCTCTAATTAATACAATATCACCCTCATGGGCTTCTTGAAGCTCATCGTGAGCCTTATATTTTTTCCTTCTTGTTACTGTTTTCTTATATAATGGATGAGTATAAGTCTGTTCTACTAAAACAACAATGGTCTTTTGCATTTTTGTACTTACAACTCTTCCTATCATTTCTTTTCTTTTGCCACTCATTGAATCTCTCTCCTTAAATTAAGATTTTTTAAGTTCACGTTCTCTCAAAATAGTAAGAATTCGCGCAATATCTTTTCTTATTTCCTTCAATCTATGAGGATTAGTTAACCCACCTGTTGTTTGTTGTACTCGGAGATTAAAAAGCTCTGATCTCAATTTTTTTAATTCTTCCATCAACTCTTCATTTGTTTTTTCTCTTAACTCCATAGCTCTTCTCCCCATATATTAATCACCACCCATTTCTCTTGTTACAAATCTTGTCTTAATAGGTAATTTGCTACCAGCTATTCTTACTGCTTCCATGGCTTCCTCCTTAGGAATTCCTCCAATTTCAAAAAGTATATTACCTGGTTTTACCACTGCAACCCATCCTTTTACATCACCTTTACCCCCACCCATTCTACTTTCTGCAGGCCTTGCTGTTACAGGTTTGTCTGGAAAAATCCTAATCCATATTCTTCCATTTTTTCCAGCATGTCTTGTGAGAGTTCTTCTTACAGCCTCTATTTGCTCACTTGTTATCCATGCTGGAGCCAAAGCTTGTATACCATAATCACCAAATACTACTCTATTACCACGTGTAGCTACTCCCTTTAATCTTCCACGATGTTGTTTTCTATGTTTAACTCTCTTAGGCATCAACATCATAATTCACCTCATCTTTCTCATACATATCTTCATCAATAACTTTTTGAGGTGTAGCTTTTTCTGGTAATTCTTGAATTGGTTCTTTATGAAGTTCAGGAATATCTCCCTTATATATCCAAACTTTTACTCCAATTACTCCTGATATAGTAAAGGCTTCTGCAAAACCATAATCAATATCAGCAGTTAAAGTCTGTAAAGGAATACGCCCTTCTCTAAACCACTCTGACCTTGCAATTTCTGCACCATTAAGTCTTCCACTACACATTACTTTTATGCCCTTTGCTCCAGCTCTTAAAGCTCTATTTATTGCTTGTTTCATTGCTCTCTTGTAACTTATTCTTTTTTCTATTTGCATAGCTATATTCTCAGCTACAAGTTGAGCATCAAGTTCTGGGTTTTTCACTTCTACCACATTAACAAATACATTTTTACTGGTTAATTTAACAAGATTTTTCCTTATGTTTTCAATTTCACTTCCACCTCTTCCAATGAGTACACCAGGCCTTGCAGTATGAATTGTTATATCAACCCTATTTATAGCTTTTCTTTCAATCTCTACACGTGATATTCCTGCTTGATAATAGTTCTTTTTAATATAATTTCTTATAGCCCAATCTTCATGTATTAAGGAGGAATAATCAGATTTTTCTGCATACCAATGGCTTTTCCAATCTTTTGTTATACCTAATCTAAAACCATAAGGGTGTGTCTTCTGCCCCATGTTATTCTTCCTCCTTCTCTTTCAAATAAATTACTATATGACTATTTCTAATTTGTATAATATCTGCCCTTCCTCTTGCACGTGGATTTAGCCTCTTCCAACGTGGACCTTCATTCACAAAAGCCTTTGATACATATAATCTTTCAGCTCTAAGTCCATAATTATGTTCAGCATTTGCTTTGGCAGATCTTAAGCATTTTAATATAAAATGTGCAGCTTTATGAGGAAGGTTTTCCAAAATAGCCTCAGCCTCACTAACCATTTTACCCCTTACAAGATCAATAACCCTTCTTGCCTTGTAAGGAGATATTCTAATATATTTGCTTTCAGCTTTTACTTCAATCATCTAAATTCAACCTCCCTACTTAATCGCTGTAATACGAGCAGTAGGTATTCTGTGACCTGTAAATGTTCTTGTAGGAGCAAATTCTCCTAATCTGTGCCCTATCATATTCTCTGTAATATACACTGGAATATGCTTTCTTCCATTATATACAGCAATAGTATGTCCTACCATTTCTGGAACAATAACAGATCTTCTTGACCAAGTCTTAATTATTCTTTTTTCACCTTTCTCATTTAACTCTCTTATCTTTTTAAGAAGTTTTGGATCTACATATGGACCCTTTTTTAATGAACGACCCATGAGCTCCTCCCCTTTACTTCATTTCTTTTTTGTCATTTGCTCTTTGAATTATGAAACGATCAGAAGGCTTTCTCTTTTTCCTTGTCTTGTATCCAAGAGTTGGTTTACCCCAAGGAGTAAGAGGTCCTGGATGACCTATAGGTGCCTTACCCTCACCGCCACCGTGAGGATGATCTACAGCATTCATAGCAGAACCTCTCACATGAGGTCTTCTACCAAGCCATCTACTTCTTCCCGCTTTTCCTAAGGATATGTTCTGGTTATCCACATTACTTACTTGACCAATAGTTGCTCTACAGTTTAAATCAAATAATCTAATTTCACCCGATGGGAGCCTTACATATGCCCATTTTCCTTCTTTACCTAAGATTTGAGCAGCTGTTCCAGCAGCTCTTACAAGTTGACCGCCTCTTCCAGGATATAACTCCAAATTATGAATTAATGTTCCGTCAGGAATATTCTTTAAAGGAAGATTATTCCCTACTTTAATATCAACGTTTTCACCAGACATGATAATATCGCCTACTTTCAAACCTTCTGGAGCTATAATATATCTTTTCTCTCCATCAGCATAATGCAGTAACGCTATTCGTGCAGTTCTGTTTGGATCATACTCTATACTTGCAACCTTAGCTGGTATTCCATCTTTGTCTCTCCTGAAATCAATAATTCTATAAAGTCTCTTATGTCCACCACCCCTAAATCTCGTAGTAACATGGCCAAAATTATTCCTTCCACCACTTTTCTTAAGTGGTTTTAGTAAAGATTTTTCAGGCTCTTCTTTAGTAATCTCTGAAAAATCAGGTAATATTAAATGTCTTAATCCAGGCGTAATAGGTTTAAACTTCTTAAGTCCCATTCTTTTCTACCTCCTATACTCCACTAATAAGCTCTATTTTATAACCTGGTTCTAAAGTTACTATGGCTTTCTTTCTTGCTGAAGTAAATCCTTGAGAAAGACCTAATCTACGTCTTTTTGGCTTTTCGTTTATTATAGCCACTTTTTTAACCTTTACTTTAAAAATTTCTTCAACTGCTTTTCCAACTTCTATTTTATTTGTATCCTTGGCCACTTCAAAAACATACTTACCTTCTTTAGCCAAATTTAAGCTCTTTTCTGTAAGAACAGGCTTTATAATAACATTGTATGGATCTCTCATTTTAAAAATGCCTCCTCTATTACAGGTATAGCATCAACAGTCAACACCAAATAATCATATTTTAATAAATCAAAAACATTAAGACAAGATGCCACCATTGTTTTTACATTCTCTAAATTCATAGCAGCCCTTTTTAATGTTTCGTCTTTTTGAGGAATACCTATAAGGACTTTTGCTTCTTTTAATCCAAAATTATTCAATATATTTATCAACTCTTTTGTTTTAGGTTGCGATAATTCAATTTTATCCAAAATATAAAGGCTATTTTCCTTAAGCTTAGTAGATAACACAGATCTTATTGCAAGCCTTCTCATCTTCTTAGGAATCTTATATGAATAATCACGAGGTTTTGGCCCAAAAGGTCTACCTCCACCTACCCAGTGAGTGGCCTTTCTATCACCTTGTCTTGCATGACCTGTACCTTTTTGAGGCCAAACCTTTCTACCACTTCTATTTACTTCTCCTCTTCTCTTAGTAGAATGAGTACCCTGTCTACCATTAGCTAAATGCATGACCACACATGTGTAGAAAAGGTCAGGTCTTTTCTCTACCCCAAACAATTCATCTTTTAACTCAATCTCTCCTATCTTTTCTGCTTTTTGGTTATATACAGGTACTTGAATCATTTTTCTATCCCCTTCCTATTACTTTATATCCTTAACAGCTTTTCTGATAATTAATAAATTACCAACAGGACCAGGAACAGCACCTTTAACCAAAATTAAATCCTTATCTTTATCTACTTTTACAATTTTTAGATTTTGAACAGTGATAGTTTCATTGCCCCATCTTCCAGCCATTTTTTGCCCTTTCATTACATGTTGAACTCCACCTGCACCAATTGAAGCCCTTCTTCTATGAAATTTAGAACCATGAGACATTCTACCACGTGCAAAATTCCATAATTTAATATGTCCAGTAAATCCGTGCCCTTTGCTCTTACCAGTTATATCAACCAATTCTCCTTCTTGAAATACATCTACTTTCAACTCTTGTCCAGGAGCAAAATCTGAGGCATTAACTACTCTTACTTCTTTTATAATCTTAAAAGGTGGAAATCCTAATTTTTTAAAAATACCTAATAATGGTTTATTTAACTTACTCTCTTTACATCTTTCAAACCCTAATTGAATAGCATTATACCCATCTTTTTCTTTAGTCTTTACATTCAATACAAGGCAAGGTCCACTCTTTATTACTGTTACTGGTATAATTTCACCATTTTCACCAAAAATCTGAGTCATTCCAACTTTTCTGCCTAATATAGCTTTTGTTGTAGGAGCAGCCATAGTCTTTACCCCTCTCTATGTTTTAATTTCAACTTCAACACCAGCTGGAAGCTCTAAATTCATAAGAGCTTCCACTGTTTTTGCTGTTGGATTTTCTATATCAATTAGCCTTTTATGAATCCTTATTTCAAAATGTTCTCCAGAGTTTTTATTCACATGTGGAGAACGTAATACCCAATATCTTGTAACCTTAGTAGGAAGAGGAATAGGGCCAGAAATCTTAGCCCCAGTTCCTCTTACTGTTTCTATAATCTTTTTAGTTGATTGATCCAGAACTCTGTGATCAAATGCCTTTAATTTAATTCTTATTTTTTGTCTATCTGAATAACTACTCATGTCTATTGATCGCCCCCATTATTCAATAATTTTAGTTACGACACCTGCACCAACAGTCTTTCCACCTTCTCTGATCGCAAACCTTAATCCTTCCTCTAATGCTACTGGCTTTATTAACTTTATCTCCATCTCTATATT